>Ga0206117_100116_pt1 | contig 135116 bp, 122 predicted proteins | sample 3A5Ametagenome_FD_177997 | JGI IMG/M metagenome (GOLD analysis project Ga0206117, IMG submission 177997) | Enriched microbial communities from leaf-cutter ant dump, University of Wisconsin, Madison, United States - 3A5A | ecosystem: Environmental > Terrestrial > Nest > Insects nest > Nest dump...
ATCAAGGAGAACATGGATCTCCAGCTGGAGCAGTGCAAGGAAGCACCCTTCTACACCCTGGGGCCGCTGACAACCGACATCGCCCCCGGCTACGACCACATCACCAGCGGCATCGGCGCCGCCACCATAGGCTGGTACGGCACCGCCATGCTGTGCTACGTGACGCCGAAGGAGCACCTCGGCCTGCCGAACAAGCAGGACGTGAAGGAAGGCATCATCACCTACAAGCTCGCCGCCCACGCCGCCGACCTCGCCAAGGGCCACCCCGGCGCGCAGATCCGCGACAACGCCCTCTCCAAGGCGCGCTTCGAGTTCCGCTGGGAAGACCAGTTCAACCTCGGCCTGGACCCGGACAAGGCCAAGGAATTCCACGACGAAACCCTGCCCAAGGAATCCGCCAAGGTCGCCCACTTCTGCTCCATGTGCGGCCCCCACTTCTGCTCGATGAAGATCACCCAGGACGTGCGCGACTTCGCCGCCCAGCAAGGCGTGGGCGAGGCCGAAGCGCTGCAGAAGGGGATGGAAGTGAAGGCGGTCGAATTCGTGAAGAGCGGCGCCGAGGTCTATCGCAACGTGTGACGCTGCATGCTTCTGATGCAAAGAAAACGGGCCGCGATTGCGGCCCGTTTTTCTTGCACTGCGGCTTGCCGGCGGCGGCACGGCAACCCGTCGCACCGCCGTGGCCACCGTCACCTCGCTCAGAAGTCGTAGCGCAGCCTGGCGGTGAGGGTGTGGGCGTCGAAGTCTGCCTTGCCGGTGTAGTCGTAGCCCAGCGAGAAAGTCAGCGCCTGCTGCTGGTAATCCACGCCAACGCCCACTTCGTAGCTGTTGCGGGCGGCCTTCGCGCCATGGGTCACGAAGGGCGTATTGCCGAGCACGAAGGTGGAGGTGGTCTTCGCTTCATCGGCGGCGAAGTCGTGATAGGCCATCAGCTTCGCCTGCGGCCGCAGGGTGCCGCTGCCGACCTCGAAGCTGCCCGCTAGCCGCAGGCCGGCGCCCAGTTCGGCTACCTCGTAGCGCTGGCGCTGCACATGCAGCGCCGCCGCCGAGCCCTTCTCGCGATAGCTGTCGATATCCACCCGCACATAGCGCGCCGCCAGCCGCGGCTCGACCAGGAAGCCCTTGCCCGGGCGGAAGGTGTAGCCGCCGACCAGGTTGAGGCCGAGCACATCGCTGTCGTAGTCGCCCTTGGCGGTGGTGCCGGCCACATGGCGCTTGCTCTCGTTGCGGTTGATGCCGTAGCTCAGGCCGGCATCGACGAAATAAGCGCCGTGCTCGAAGCTGCCGTACAGCGTCAGGGCGTGGCCATCCACGTCGGTGGTATTGCCGCCGTCGCTGCGGACATCACTGCGCAGGTAGCTGTAAGCCGCTCCCAGGGTGAAGGCCTCGCCCAGACGGCCATCCGCACCCACAGCCACACCGCTGCTGTAGGCATTGAAGCCGGCTACCCCCTTGCGCACGCCCTGGTCCGCATCGCTGTAGAGCACCTGTGCCCAGGCGCCGACATCCTTCAGCGCATCGCCGGAGGCGGCGCCACGCAAGCCGCCCATGCGGTTGCCGGTGACATTGCCGATGATGCCCTGGCCGCTGGTGGCGGCATGGTTGGCGCCGCCATTGACGTCCGGCGGCAATTGTTCGACCAGCCGCTTCAGCGCGGCCGGGTCCTGCGAGGCCGCGACATAGGCGAGGAAGAGCGGATCGTCGGGAGCTAGCTGCGCCAGCCGGCTGACGACATCGCTGAAGGCACTGCCGGCGCGCTGGGCATTCTGGCTGCCGCCTATCTCTTCAATGACGCCACCGACTTCGCCCTGGTCCTTGGGGCTGACCACCGCCACGATGCTGTTGCCCTCAACCGCATAGGAATCGACGTCGAGCAGGATGGACCGGCTGACGACGCTGACGCCGTCGTTCTGCAGCGTGCCGGCTTCCAGCAGCGTATAGCTGCTGCCCTCGGTCAGGAAATCGGTGGCCTGGGCAGCAAGACGGATCTGGGAGCCATTGGCGAATTCGGCGGTGCCGGATACCGCGACGATGGCCGCGGAAGCATTCGTCGCGCCGCTCAGGTTGAGGTCCAGCGAGGAGCCGGCGGCAACGCTGAGATTGCCCTCGATGGCGGAATGCGCCGCACCGAACTCCAGGTGGCCGGCGTTGGCCCCGCCCACACGCACCCAGCCGCCTTCGCGCATCCAGATGTCGGCCACGCCATCGTCATCCGGATCGCTGTTCGGCAACTGGAGTTCGCCATTGAAGCGCACCTGGCCGCCGACCACGATTTCGCTCAGGCCGAACAGATCGCCACTGATGGTGCCGGCGTCCCACAAGAGCTTCACATTGCCCGCCAGCGAATCGACGTCGATCGCCTCATCGGCGGAGAGAATGTCGCCGCTGTTCTGGATCACCAGCGTGCCCGCGGAGCCTTCATCGCCAATGGTGAAGGCCTTGATCCTGATCGCCGCGTCGTCCGCCCGGATCAGGCCGGTGTTGAGGATGTGGGCCGGGGAGGCGGCAAAGTGCACGTTCTCCACCACCAGCCCGGCCGCGTCATCCCCATGGGCAATGATGGAGCCATGGTTCTCGATGCCGCCGAGGCTGAGTTCTTCCCAGTAGCTTCCAAGCTCTATCGCCGCGGCGTCCGCATCTTCCGCACGCACTTCGATGTAGCCATGGTTGATGAGCTTGCCCTGGATTTCTCCACTGGTCACCGACAGCCCCCAGACTCCGTCGTCGTACTGATCGGCAACCACGTCCTCGATCTCGATCCGGCCAGTCGCGGCGTGGATCAGGTCGCCCTGGATCTGCATGAACTCCAGGCTGGCGCCCGAAACGTCATTACCCCGCAAGGTAATCGTCGCATCCAGGGTCAGCCCCTGCTCGAAGACGTCGCCGGTGAAGCGCACCGGCGTGTTCTCGGCGGCATCGCTGCTGTAGCTTCCCTTCACCTCGACCATTTGGTCGTAGGTCGTATCCCAGCTGTTGATGCGGCTGTCGTTGCTCAAGGTCAGCTCCTGCGCCGCCGCCGGCAGCGTCATCGCGGACAAAGCGAGCGCCAGGATTTTCTTGCGGTGCTTCAAATACGCCATCTCTTCGGTTTCCTCTTCGAACAAAGCCGCTGGCCATTCCCTGCCCCGCCATCGGCAATGCGAAGAGAAGCCGTGATGAAGGCGCCGCCTTCATCACGCCGGATATCTCGCATCTGGAGCAGGACAGCAGGAAATCGCCATTACCCACCGGATGGCAGGCGGCAAGAAATATTCACTTACATTAATGACGAAAAATTATCATTCCGCAAAAACATATATGTCAATGCACTTACATCAACAAAGTAAGGAATAGCCGCGCAAGGAGGGTGACGGCGGACAGCGCTATCGGTCCGCCAGACGACACTCGGGCGTATTCGCCACACGAGCGCGCATGCGAAGAGAGCCAGGCGGATTTCCGGGCAAAGGGCGCCATGCCAACTGCGCGGAAGCGGTTCAGAGGGGATTGGCGTCCGGCCGCAGCGGGCAGGAACAACCGGGTTGGGAAGGCAAGGCTCACAAGCGGGAAGCCTTGCAACCCGCTCCGCAGCAGCCGGAGCCCCTCGGAGCAGAGTATTACCGGCCCCGGCCGGCAGGAAGCCGGGGCCTTGCCGCGATCAACCCAGCTGCGTACGCATGCGCTCGGCTCGCGCCGCCGGCGCGGGATGGGTGGACAGCCAGCCACCGCCGCCTCCGCCGGAAAGCTTGTCCAGCTTCTCCAGCGCGCTCACCGCCGCCTTGCGGTCGTAGCCGTGGCCGCGCAGGAAACCCATGGCGTAGTCGTCGGCCTCGTTTTCGTTGGACTGGGAATGCTGCGACTTCACCACGTTCTCGAACAGCGCGCCGAGCTGGGAATCGGCCAGCTTCTTGGCGTCGCCGCCGCTGGCGGCCACTGCCTGGCGCAGACCGCCGGTGGCCAGCGCCATCTGCATGCGCTTCTTGGAGTGGCCAGCCTTGATGTGGCCGATCTCGTGGCCGATGACATAGCGGACTTCGTCGTCGCTCATCATGTTCATCAGCCCGCTGTAGAGCCGCACGGTGCCGTCGCCCATGGCGAAGGCGTTGACGTCCTCGGTGAGATAGACCTTGAAGTTGAGGTCCAGACCATCGTGGCTTTCCAGCCCGCGGGTCAGCTTGCTCAGACGTTTGCCATAGGCGCTGTCGGCGGCGGCGACCACGTTGCCGGCATCCATCTCCTGGCTCATCTGGCTGTAGTAGCTGATCAGCTCGCCATCATCCACCGTCGCCGCGTCGGCAAAGGATTTCGCGGCACCGAGCGCGCGACCGAGATCGAAGGCTGACACCGGCCCGGCTACCGAGACGCCGAGCATCAGCAGACAGTGACGCAGCATTTCGCGACGTTCCATTCCTCATTCTCCAGTTATGCCAAACGGCGGGCGCGGATTATGCCCCGCCGTGTTTGAAGGACGACACAATCGGCACAAATGGAAACCATTTACTTGAGGTGCGAAGTACTTTTCGCGGCCACGAGATCGAGGCAGGGCATGACCCACGCCGATACCGGCAAGCGGAAACGACAGCGCTGAAGAAGGCGTCCGCGGCAGCGGCCAAGCACCAGCGTCCGCCCTTCGCCCGCCTCCCTGCGCCGCAGTGCCAAATCCTGCCCTTCGCCCGGATGCGGACGGCGGCTACAATCTCGCGGTTAAGCTCCCAGTTCCCGCATGTCCGCCCTCGACACCTACACCGAATCCGATATCAGCGACTGGCTGGGCCAGCGCGAGGTGGACAAGGCGCGCGCCTATCTCGACGACGTCTCCGGCCTGGAGCGCAACGGCGGCATGCTGCTCGCCAAGGTGCGCGGCACCCGGCCGGCGCCCTACCGTGTAGTCGTTCAGATACGCGACGACAACTGGCGCGGCCGCCATGTGCTGTCGCAGTGCTCCTGTGCGGTCGGCCGCAACTGCAAGCATGCGGCCGCCACCCTGCTCGCCTGGCTGGCCCAGCGCGAAGACCCCAACCGCGCCAGCCTGGAAGTGCTGGCCTGGATAGACGCCTTCCGCCAGGCCGCTGCCGCGCGCCGGCCGGACGCTTCCCAGCCCCCGCCACACGGCCTGCACTACGCACTGGTCCATCGCGCCCACCTCGGCCAGTACATGGTCGCCTTCCACAAGGTGCGCTACGGCCAGGACAAAAGCGTTCGCGGCCATGAACCATGGACCGCGCTGGAACGGGCGCTCGCTACCCCGCCCAGCTTCGTCGACGATGAAGACACGGAGATCCTCCGCCTGATCTGGACCCAGCGTCCGCGCGGCTGGGCGGCCACCGACGCCTACCCGCTGGCCGGCCGCCATGCCGGCGAACTGCTGCATCGCCTGCTCGCCAGCGGCCGCTGCCATGTGGACGACATGGCCGACGCCCCGCTCAGCCTGGGCGCCGCCCGCCCCGGCCATCTGGACTGGATCGATGCCGACAAGGGGAGAACCTTGCCCCGGCTGCGCACCCAGCCCGCCGCCAGCGTGCTGCTCACCGCCGACCCGCCCTGGTACCTGGATCGCGACCGTGGCGAAGCCGGCCCGGTGGAGATCGGCATCGCCCGGGAACACCTCGCCCGCGTGCTGGCACTGCCGCCGCTGTCGCCGGCCGAAACCGAGCTGGTCGCCGGCGTGCTGGCGGAACTCGCGCCGGAAGTGCCGATGCCGCGCCCCGCAGGCGGCACGCCGCTGCGCCTGTCCGGCCCGCCGGTGCCGGTGCTGGCGCTGCGCACCCTGCCGGTCCATGGCACCTCCTACCGCGACTACCCGCGCAGCGGCGTCACCGCCTTCGACTACGCCACCCTCGCCTTCCGCTACGGCCCGCTCACCGTGCCAGCCGGCGACACCGCGCTCTACCACACCCTTGCCGACGGCCGCAGCCTGCGGCTGGAGCATGATGACAAGGCCGAACAAGCCGCGCAGCAACGCCTCACCCAGCTCGGCTTCGCCCCGGCCCCGCGCAGCCGGCTGCGGCCGCTCGCACCGCCGGTGCCCACCGACATGCTGGGCCTGCCGGCCGAATCCGCCTGGCCGCACTTCGTCGCCGAAGCCGTGCCGGCACTGCAGGCCGCCGGCTGGGAAATCGACATGCCGGCGGACTTCCGCCACCGCGCGCTGGAAATCGACGACATCATCCTCGACGTGGATGAGGCCGCCGACGGCTGGCTGGACATCTCCCCCGGCATCGAGGTGCAGGGCCGGCCGGTGGCGCTGGCGCCGCTGCTGGCCGAGCTGTTCGCGCTGGACCCGCGCTGGCTGTCCGGCGGGCTGGAGAGCATCGACGACGGCGAGCCGGTATTGCTGCACCACGAAGAACTCGGCCGCCTGCGCCTGCCCGCCGGCCGGCTGAAGCCGCTGGTGCGTGCGCTGGTGGATCTCTTCGACCAGCCCTCCACCACGCTGCGGGTCTCCCGGCTGGACGCCGGCCGCCTCGCCGCGTTGGATCTGCCCGGCCGCGGCGGCGAAATGCTCGCAGCACTGGCCGCCCGCCTGAGCGATGCAGGCGGCATCGCCGCCGTGCCGACGCCCGCCGGCTTCCAGGCCGAGCTGCGCCCCTATCAACTGGAAGGCCTGGCCTGGCTGCAGCACCTGGTGCGCCACGACCTCGCCGGCATCCTCGCGGACGACATGGGCCTGGGCAAGACGGCGCAGACCATCGCCCATCTGCTCACCGAGAAGCACGCCGGGCGCCTGGCGCAGCCGGCGCTGGTGGTGCTACCCACCTCGCTGGTATTCAACTGGCAGGCGGAAGCCGCACGCTTCGCCCCCTCGCTGCGGGTGCTCGCCCTGCACGGCGCCGGCCGCCAGCGCCGCTTCGCGCAACTGGACGAAGCCGACATCGCCCTCACCACCTACCCGCTGCTGTGGCGCGACGCCGAAGCCCTGCAGGCGCGGCAATGGAGCCTGCTGATCCTGGACGAAGCGCAGACGGTGAAGAACGCCGCCAGCAAGGGCGCCCAGGTGCTGCGGCAGCTGGATGCCCGCCATCGCCTGGCCCTCACCGGCACCCCGCTGGAGAACCATCTGGGCGAGCTGTGGGCGCAGTTCGACCTGCTGCTGCCCGGCTTCCTCGGCGACCAGAAACACTTCGCCAAGACCTGGCGCAGCCCCATCGAGAAACACGGCGACGGCGTGCGCCGCGGCTTGCTCGCCGCCCGCATCAAGCCCTTCATCCTGCGCCGGCGCAAGGAAGACGTGGCGCGCGAACTGCCGGACAAGACGGTGATCGTGCGCAGCGTCGGCCTGGAAGGCGGCCAGCGCGACCTCTACGAAACCGTGCGCGCCGCCATGGACGAGAAGGTGCGCGGCGAAATCGCCGGCAAGGGCTATGCCCGCAGCCAGATCGTGATCCTCGACGCCCTGCTCAAGCTGCGCCAGGTCTGCTGCGACCCGCGCCTGCTGCAGACGCCCGCCGCCGCGCGGGTGAAGGAGCGCGCCAAGCTGGACATGCTGATGTCCATGCTGCCGGAGCTGGTCGCCGAGGGCCGCCGTATCCTGGTCTTCTCCCAGTTCACCAAGATGCTGGCGCTGATCGCCGCCGAACTGGACAAGGCCAGGATCGGCTGGGTGAGCCTCACCGGCGAAACCCGCGACCGCCGCGTGCCGGTGGAAGACTTCCAGCGCGGCCGCGCGCCGGTCTTCCTCATCAGCCTCAAGGCCGGCGGCGTCGGCCTCAACCTCACCGCCGCCGACACCGTGATCCACTACGACCCGTGGTGGAATCCCGCAGCGGAGAACCAGGCCACCGACCGCGCCCACCGCATCGGCCAGGACAAACCGGTGTTCGTGTTCAAGCTCGTCTGCGCCGGCAGCATCGAGGAACGCATCGTCGCCCTGCAGGAGCGCAAATCCGCCCTGGCCGCCAGCGTGCTGTCGGAAGATGCGGACGCGCTGGCCAAATTCGGCGAAGCGGATATCGCCGCCCTGCTGGCGCCGCTGCCGCCGGACGCTTGAGCGACTGAACCGCTGCCCGGCTGGTGGGCGAAGGCATCCTCCTTACCGACATCGCCCGGCGCACCTGCACCGGAAGCGCTTTGGAGCGCACCAAACACGAAGGCCCGGCAGGTTTCCCTGCCGGGCCTTCACTTTCACCGGTGAAAGTGGCCGGATCAGCGTGCTGCTTCGGCGACGAAGATTTCCACCCGGCGGTTCATCGCCCGGCCGGCGACGGTGGAGTTGTCGGCCACCGGTTCGCGCGAGCCGCGGCCGTCGATGCTGAAACGGTTGCCGGCCACGCCGCGATCCACCAGGTAGTCGCGCACCGCGCTGGCGCGGTTAACCGACAGCGGATTGTTCACCGCGTCGCTGCCGGTGCTGTCGGTGTGGCCGACGATGCGCACCGTGGTCACCGTGTGCTGGCCCAGGCTGGTGGCGAAGCGGTCCAGCACCGCGCGCATGTTGGGCTTGATGTCGTAGCGGCCGGTGTCGAAGGAGACATCGCTGGGGATGTCCAGCTTCAGCTGGTTGTCGGTGGTCTGCGACACGCTGACGCCGGTGCCCTGGGTGGCGCGCTCCATTTCGGCTTTCTGCGCCTGCATGCGCTGCGACCACAGGTAGCCGCCGCCGGCACCGATGGCCGCGCCCGCGGCGGCGCCGATGGCGGTGGCTTCACCACGGTTGCCCTTGCCCGAAGTGGCACGGCCCAGCACCGCGCCGGCCACCGCGCCGATGGCGGCACCGGTGCCGGTATCGCGCTGGGTCTCGCTCATGCCGGCGCAGCCGTAGAGCCCGCTGGCGGCGAGGGTGACGCAGGTCAGGCTGAGGATGGTCTTCTTGATCACGGCGGATACCTCCGTTCTTGTTCGGGTGGGGGAAATAATTGTAGGTGGCGGACGTAAGCGGCCTGTCTCACCCTTCAGCACCGAGTGCAACAAAGGGTGACCAGTTCCTCTCAGCCGCGCCAGGCGTTGAACAGCACGTATCCGGCCCAGGTCAGCAGCAGCGAGCCGGCCACATGCACACACAGATAGACACCGAACCAGGCCCATTCGCCACGCTGCGCCAGCAGAAAGCCTTCGGCCGAGAAGGTGGAGAAGGTGGTGAGTCCACCGAGGAAGCCGGTGGTGAGCAGCAGCTTGAGCGCCGGCGGCAGGTCCGGCCAACTGTGTACCGCGCCCAGCACCACGCCCATCAGCAGGCCGCCGACGAGATTGGCTGCCAGGGTGCCCAGCGGGATGGGCGCGAACAAGGCGTTGAGCAGCATGCCCAGCCCCCAGCGCAGCCAGGCGCCACAGGCGGCGCCTATGCCGACGGCGGCGAATGCGGTGAGGTTCATCGGGACTCCGGAAACGGTGGCGGTGCGACGGGATGGCGCAATTTACCACCGCCATTCGGGCTGGGCCCGGCTTCCGCAATGCACCGCGCCGGACCTGCCCCCGGCGGCGTCAAGGGCCGCGGTGCGAACGTCATCCCGTGGCCGATTGGCGGGATAGCCGCCTGCAGCCAGCCCCACACGCCCACACACCTTGGCCGGGCAAACTCCCCGGCCGCGCCCTGCGCCTCAGGCCGCCGGCCCGGTGAACTCCCGCCGCAGCAGCTCGCCGAAGCCGCGCATGTCCGCTCCGCTGGGATGCTGGAACACCCGCAGGCCGAACTCCGGCAGGATGGCCAGCAGGTGGTCGAAAATGTCCGACTGCGTGCCTTCGTAGGCCACCCACGCCGTGGTATTGGCGAAGCAGTACAGCTCCAGCGGCAGGCCGTCTGAGGTGGGGGCGAGCTGGCGCACCATCAGCGTCATGCCCTGGTGCACGCCGGGATGGCGGCGCAGGTAGCGCTCGACGTAGGCGCGGAAGGTGCCAATGTTGGTGACCCGGCGGCGATTCACCACATCGCGTTCGCCACCGGGCAGGCTGGCGTTCCAGGCTTCCAGCTCCGCCTCCTTGGCCGGCAGGTAGCCGTCCAGCAGGGCGAAGCGGTCCAGCCGGCGGCGCTCTTCGTCGGTGAGGAAGCGGATGCTGTGCTGGTCGATGAACAGGCTGCGCTTGATGCGGCGCCCGCCGGACTCCCGCATGCCGCGCCAGTTGCGGAAGGAGTCGGAGATCATCCGCTTGGTCGGGATGGTGGTGATGGTCTTGTCCCAGTTCTGCACCTTCACCGTGTGCAGGGCGATGTCGATGACGTCGCCGTCGGCATTGACCTGCGGCATCTCTATCCAGTCGCCGATGCGCACCATGTCGTTGGAACTAAGCTGCACGCTGGCCACCAGCGACAGCAGCGTGTCCTGGAAGATCAGCAGCAGCACCGCCGCCATCGCCCCCAGGCCGGAGAGCAGGATCAGCGGCGAGCGGTCCACCAGGCTGGCGACGATCAGGATGGCCGCCACCACGTACACCGCGATCTTCAGCACCTGCACATAGCCCTTGATCGGCCGCAGCTGCGCATCCGGCCGCCGCTGGTAGAGCACGTTGAACAGGTTGAGCGCATTGCCCAGCGCCAGCGCCACGGTGAGCACGATGAAGGCGCTGCTGACGTTCTCCACCACGGTGACCAGCGCCGTCGGCAGGTTCGGCACCGCCTTCGTGCCCAGCACCAGCACCAGCGCCGGGATGACGTTGGCCAGGCGGCTGACGATGCGTATGGGCGCCGCCTCCGGATCGCGGGCCAGCGGCGAGCCATCGTCCAGCATGCGGCGCAGGCCGCGCAGCAAGATATGGCGGGTGAGCCAGTTGGCCAGCCAGGCGAGCAGCAGCAGCCCACCGCTGGCGGCGATGGCGTAAGCGGCGGGGCGCTGCTCCAGCCAGGCGTGGAGCAAAGCGAAATCCTCGGTCATCGGTACTCCGGTCGGCGCCGCCGGCAAAGCTCGTCAGGCCCGCGATCGCGCGGCGACCCGGCCCGCCCGCGGCGGCGGGAAAAACATTGGGGCCAAGATTATAGCCAGCCCCGTCTTACCGCCCGACGTCAGCTCCGGACTTCGCGCCGCCGCAAGACAGCCGCCTGGCGTCCGGCGGCCGGGGTCGATCGGCTACAATTCCCGCCATTCGCAAATCCGGCGCCCCCGCGCCGCCCAGACTCCTCCAATTCGATGAATCCAAACGACAAGAAGGAAGGCGCCGTCGCGCCGAGCAACTTCATCCGCAACCTGATCGACGAGGACAACCGCGCCGCCAAGTGGCAGGGCCGCGTCGAGACGCGCTTTCCGCCCGAGCCCAACGGCTACCTCCACTACGGCCACGCCAAGTCCATCTGCCTCAACTTCGGCCTCGCCGAGACCTACGCCGGCGCCTGCCACCTGCGCTTCGACGACACCAACCCGGAGAAGGAAGAAACCGAGTATGTAGACGGCATCATCGAGGCGGTGCAGTGGCTGGGCTTCGACTGGGGCAAGCACCTGTACTACGCCTCCGACTACTTCGAGACCATGTACCAGTGCGCGGTGTCGCTGATCCGCGCCGGCAAGGCCTATGTGGACGCCCTCTCCGCCGAGGAAATGCGCACGCTGCGCGGCACCCTCACCGAGCCGGGCAAGGACAGCCCCTGGCGCAACCGCAGCGTGGAGGAGAACCTGGATCTCTTCGCCCGCATGCGCGCCGGCGAGTTCGCCGAGGGCAGCCTGGCGCTGCGCGCCCGCATCGACATGGCCAGCCCCAACATCAACCTGCGCGACCCGGTGATCTACCGCATCCGCAAGGCGGCCCACCACCGCACCGGCGACGCCTGGTGCATCTACCCGCTGTACACCTTTGCCCACCCGATCGAAGACGCGATCGAGAACATCACCCACTCCATCTGCACCCTGGAGTTCGAGGACCAGCGCCCCTTCTACGACTGGCTGCTGGACGCCCTCGCCGAAGCCGGCCACTTCCCCCGCCCGCTGCCGCAGCAGATCGAGTTCGCCCGCCTCAATCTCACCTACGTGGTGCTGTCCAAGCGCAAGCTGATCCAGCTGGTGGAAGAAGGCCACGTCGCCGGCTGGGACGATCCTCGCCTGCCCACCCTGGTCGGCGCCCGCCGCCGCGGCTTCACCGCCGAGGGTTTCCGCCTGTTCGCCGAACGCATCGGCGTGTCCAAGTCGGATTCCTGGATCGATATGAGCGTGCTGGAAGAATGCATGCGCGAGCACCTCAACGAGGCCGCCGAGCGCCGCGTTGCCGTACTCGATCCGCTGAAGCTGGTGCTCACCAACTACGCCGAAGGCGAATCCGAACTGTGCCAGGCGCCCAACCATCCGCTGAAGCCTGAGCTGGGCAAGCGCGACATGCCCTTCGGCCGTGAGCTGTGGATAGAGCGCGAGGACTTCATGGAAGAACCGGTGAAGGGCTTCCACCGCCTCTACCCCGGCAACACCGTGCGCCTGCGCTACGGCTACGTGGTGAAGTGCACCGGCTGCGACAAGGATGCCGACGGCAAGGTCACCACCGTCTACGCCGAATACATGCCCGACTCCAAGTCCGGCACCCCCGGCGCCGACAACTACAAGGTGAAGGGCAATCTGCACTGGGTTTCCGCCGCCCACGGCTACCAGGCCGAAGTGCGGCTGTACGACCGCCTGTTCGCCTACCCGCACCCCGGCCAGCGCCGCGAGGGCGACGCCGAAGGGCTGGAGCGCAGCTTCACCGACGACATCAACCCGGACTCCCGCCGTGTCATCACCGCCTGGCTGGAGCCCTCGCTGAAGAACGCGGTGCCGGAAGGCCGCTTCCAGTTCGAGCGCCACGGCTACTTCGTCGCCGACCGCCGCGACTCCGCCGCCGGTGCGCCGGTGTTCAACCGCACGGTGACGCTGAAGGACTCCTGGGCCAAGAGCGGCCGCTGAGCCAAACCGGAGCAGCAAGCGCTGCGGACACCCGGATCGCCGGCCACCAGCCGGCAACGAAGGCCGCGGCGGGAATGCAGGCAGCACGCATTTCCGCCGCGGCCTTCGCACGTCCGGTGGTACTGCACCGGGGAGCAAGCGTGGCCAGGCCGTCAAAGCCGTGCCGCGGCATGCGCTCGGGAACGCCATGCCATCATCAAGCCGGCATTAGAATGCCGGGCAGCACTCCGCCGATACCCATTCGAGAACAGAACGGAGAACGCACGGCAGCGGGCCCGGACCAAGCAATGAAACAATCCCGTCGTACCCCTCGCCGGCAACGCTGCAGCCCTTGAGCAAGCGCAAACCCCAACACGCACGCATCCGCCCCATGCCCACACTCCGCCGCCTGCTGCCCTATGCCCTCATCGCCGCCCTGCTCGCCGCCACCGGCTGGTGGCTGTCGCGGCCCCAGCCGGTGGCGGTCGTGGTACACGAAGTCGGTCGCGGACCGGTGGAGGCCACGCTGTCCAACACCCGCGCCGGCGAGATCGAGGCCTGTCAGCGCACCCGGATGTCCACCATCGTCGGCGGCCGCATCGACGACCTGCTGGTCAAGGAAGGCGATCGCGTGCAGGCCGGTCAAGTGTTGATGCGACTGTGGAACCGCGACCTGGACGCGCGCATGGCGGTCAATCGCGCCCAGCTCGGCGCCGCCCGCGAGCGCCAGCGCGAAGCCTGTAGCCTGGCCGACAACGCCGAACGCGAAGCCGAACGCCAGGCCACGCTGGTGCAGCGCGGCTTCGTCTCCGCCAGCGTGGAGGAGAAGGCCCGCACCGAAGCCCGCGCCCGCCGCGCCACCTGCGCCGGCGCCGGCGCCGACATCGCCACCGCCGAAGCCCAGCTCGCCGCCACCGCCACCGACCGCGAACGCACCGTGCTGGTGGCGCCCTTCGCCGGCACCGTGGCCAAGATCACCGGCGAACTCGGCGAATACGCCACGCCCTCGCCGCCGGGCGTGCCCACCCCGCCCGCCATCGACCTGATAGACGACAGCTGCCTCTATGTGAAAGCGCCGATGGATGAGGTGGACGCCCCACGCATCCGCCCCGGCCTGCCGGTGCGCATCAGCTTCGAGGCCCTGCCCGGCCGCCACTTCGCCGGCACGGTGCGGCGCATCGCGCCCTACATCACCGCGGTGGAGAAGCAGGCGCGCACGGTGGAGGTGGACGTGGATTTCGACCAGCCGGACGAAGCCCGCGGCCTGCTCGTCGGCTACAGCGCCGACGTCGAGATCGTGCTGGAGCGCCGCGACGACGTGCTGCGCCTCCCCACCGCCGCGCTGCGCGAAGGCAACAAGGTGCTGGTGCTGGGCGCCGACGGCCTGCTCGCCGAACGCGGCCTGCGCACCGGCCTCGCCAACTGGGAGCAGACCGAGGTGCTGGAAGGTCTGGCCGCCGGCGATCTCGTCGTCACCTCGCTGGAGCGCGCCGGCGTCACCGCCGGAGCGCATGCGGTCGCCGAGGCGGCGGCGCCCGCCCGCTGAGCGCGCCGCCATGGCCCCGACTGCCCAGGCTGCCCAGATCGCACAGATCGCACAGATCGAACTCGCCGGCATAGACCGCAGCTTCACCGTCGGCGACAGCCGCGTCCATGCGCTGAGCGCGCTTTCCCTCACCATAGAAGCCGGCGAATACGTCGCCATCATGGGCCCCTCCGGCTCCGGCAAATCCACCCTGCTCAACCTGCTCGGCCTGCTGGACCGGCCAGACGCCGGCCACTACCGACTGGAAGGCCGCGACGTCACCACCCTGAGCGCGGACGAGCAGGCGGCGGTGCGCCGCAGCCGCATCGGCTTCGTGTTCCAGAGCTTCCACCTGGTACCGCGCCTCAGCGCCGCCGAGAACATCGCCCTGCCGCTCACCCTGGCCGGCATCCCCCCGGCCGAGCGGGAGCAGCGGGTGACCCGCGCCCTGCGCGACTTCGGCCTGGAAGAACGCGCCCGCCACCGCCCGGACGAACTCTCCGGCGGCCAGCGCCAGCGCGTCGCCATCGCCCGCGCCACCATCATGCAGCCGGCGCTGCTGCTCGCCGACGAGCCCACCGGCAACCTGGACCGCCACACCGGCGACGAAGTCACCCAGTTGCTGGAAGCGCTGAACGCCGCTGGCACCACGCTCATCGTCGTCACCCACGACCCGGCCATGGGCAGCCGCGCGCGCCGCCAACTGATGATGGAAGACGGCCTGCTGAAGTCGGACAGCGGGCAGCGAACCGGACTCGCCGGCGAACCGCAGACAGCCTCAAGGCCAGCCGGGTGAGCCCCGCCGACACCCTGCGCTTCGCCGGCCGCGCCGCCTTCGCCTATCCGCTGCGCACCGCGCTGATGGTGCTGGCGATGGCCATAGGCGTGGCGGCGGTGGTGGTGCTCACCGCGCTGGGCGACGGCGCCCGCCGCTATGTCGTCGGCGAGTTCGCCTCGCTGGGCGCCAACCTGGTCATCGTGCTGCCCGGCCGTAACGAAACCGGCGGCGTCAATGCCGGCAGCTTCATCACCAACACCCCGCGCGACCTCACCCTGGCCGACGCCAGTGCGCTGCTGCGGGCACCGCTGGTAAGCCGGCTGGCGCCGCTGTCCGCCGGCAACTCGGAGATCGCCGTCGGTGGCCGGCTGCGCGAAACCATGGTGCTGGGCACCACCGCCGACTATCTCGCGGTGCGCCACCTTGCCCTCGCCGAAGGCCGCTTCCTGCCTCGGGAATCCTTCGGCCACGCCGGCGCCGAGGCGGTGATAGGCGGCACGCTGAAGCGCGAGCTGTTCGGCAACGAGGCGGCGGTCGGCCGCATGATCCGCGTCGGCGACACCCGGCTGCGGGTCGTCGGCGTGATGGCCGCCTCCGGCCAGGGCCTGGGCTTCAATACCGACGAGCTGGTCATCGTGCCGGTGGCCACCGCCCAGGCCATGTTCAACACCAACACCCTGTTCCGCATCATGGTGGAAGTGCGCGGCCGCGATGCGCTGGTGCCGGCGCAGCGGCAGATGGAAGACATCCTGCGCAGCCGCCGCGAGGGCGAACTGGACGTCACCCTGATCACCCAGGACGCGGTACTCGGCACCTTCGACCGCATCCTCGGCGCCCTCACCCTGGCGGTCGCCGGCATCGCCGCGATCAGCCTGGCGGTGGCCGGCATCCTGGTGATGAACGTGATGCTGGTGGCGGTCACCCAGCGCACCGGCGAGATCGGCCTGCTCAAGGCGCTGGGCGCCACCGGCGGCGACATCCGCCGCGCCTTCCTCGTCGAGGCGGCGCTGCTGTCGCTGGCCGGCGCGCTGGCCGGCTACGGCCTCGGCCAGCTAGGCGCCTGGGCCATACGCCTAGCCTACCCGGTGCTGCCGGCCTGGCCGCCCGACTGGGCGGTAACGGCCAGCCTGGGCACCGCCCTGCTCACCGGCCTGCTTTTCGGCGTGCTGCCGGCGCGCCGCGCCGCCCGGCTGGACCCGGTGCAGGCACTGGCCAAGCGCTAGGCGGGCGACATGCGCTGGGCCGACCTCTTCCAGCTCTCGCTGCGTGCCCTCGGCGCCCAGCGCCTGCGCAGCTTCCTCACCCTGCTCGGCATCGCGGTGGGCATCGCCGCGGTGATCCTGCTCACCGCCATCGGCGAGGGCCTGCACCGCTTCGTGCTGCAGGAATTCACCCAGTTCGGCACCAACATCATCAAGGTCACCCCCGGCCGGCTGGGCGCCCGCGGCGGCCCGCCCGGCCTGCCCTCCACCACCCGCGAACTGACGCTGGACGATGCCGCCGCGCTGGCGCGCGTGCCCTTCGTCATCGGCGTCACCCCGGCGGTGTCCGGCAACTCCGAGATCCGCGCCCAGGGCCGGGTACGGCGCACGCTGGTGATGGGCGTGGGGCCGCAGATGGACCGCATGTTCGCCATGAAGGTGCGCAGCGGCCAGTTCCTGCCGCCGGACGAAGCCGCCAGCGCCCGCGCGCTGGTGGTGCTGGGCGCCAAGCTGAAGCAGGAACTGTTCGGCGCCGCCAACGCGCTCGGCCAGCGGGTGCAGATCGGCACGGAACGCTACCGGGTGATCGGGGTCATGGAAGCCAAGGGCCAGTTCCTCGGCGTGGATCTGGACGACACCGCCTACATCCCCACCGCGCGGGCACTGGCGCTCTACAATCGGGACGGGGTGATGGAGATCAACCTCACCTACGAGGAAGGCATTCCCGCCGCCCGCGTGGCAGCGGAAGTGAAGCGGCGCATGGTGGACCGCCACGGCCGCGAGGACTTCACCCTCACCACCCAGGAAGACATGCTCGCCAGCCTCTCCAACATTCTCGACATCCTCACCGCCGCGGTCGGCGTGCTGGGCGGCATCTCGCTGCTGGTGGGCGCGGTGGGCATCGTCACCATCATGACCATCGCGGTGGCCGAGCGCACCGGCGAGATCGGGCTGATGGTGGCGCTCGGCGCCACCCGCCGAGCCATCCTCGGAATCTTCCTCGGCGAAGCGGTAGCGCTGGCGGCACTGGGCGGCCTGCTCGGCCTCGTCATCGGCGCCGGCCTCGCCCAGCTCGCCGGCCTGCTGCTGCCTGCGCTGCCGGTGAGCACACCCTGGCATTTCGCCCTGCTGGCGGAGGTGCTCGCCATCCTCATCGGCCTGGTCGCCGGCGTGATGCCGGCGCGCACGGCCGCCCGTCTCGATCCGGTGGAGGCCCTGCGTGCCGAATGAAACCGGGCGCCGCATGGCGCCGCTCTCCGCTGCGTTCCAACCCGCCCTCCGGCTGCGCCCTGCCGGCAAGCTGAGCGCCCTGCTGCCGGTACTCCTCGTCGCCAGCGCCGCGCTGCAGCCCCTCGCCGCGGAGGCCGCCCCGGCGCCCTGGTACCAGTGGCGCAGCAAGCTCAACAACCAGACCGTCTGCGCCCAGGCCTCGCCCGGCCCCGGCTGGGAACGCGAGCGCGACCGCGGCCCCTACACCGGCAACCGCTGCGACCGCCTGCTGCCGCCCCACAAGCTTCCCGCCCAGCCGCCCCCGGATCGGGTTGCGCCAGGTCAAGGAAGCTGACCTTACTTCGGCAGGCGCCATGCCAGCTGCCTAGAGTGGAATCGAAGAGGCGGGAAATGCTGCTGCGGCGCGTCGCCGGGCGGACCAACGCCCTCCCGACCTCTTCCGGCGGCAGCGCTTCCATGAAACCTGCCAGCTACCATCCTTGCCCACCGTCGCCCGGCGGCGGGCGGAGGAGACCGTCATGTCCTTCTTCGACTCCCCCTTAGGCCGCTGCACCGCGATCCGCGAGATGGTGCTGCTGGACGAAACCCAGGCCGAGTGCGCCCGCGAGCATGCGTGTCCGCCCGGCCAGGTCTGCCCGCTGGCGGGCTGCTTCACGACGGTAAGTGGTCGTGCCCCGCATGAGGCGGCGGCTGACGCGGTCGGGACTGGAGCGGCTGCAGATCAGCCATCGGCCAAGCCGCATTGAACTGATTGCCAGGCGCTGCGGGGCTGGCGAGAGGAAGTGCGTGTTGCCGCTTTTGGCCTAGCCGGGGCCAACCTCATTCATTGCGGCGTTCCGCAAAACAGCGCGGGCGAGCGACCTCCTGCATCCCGCTTCCGCGGTTCGCTGGTATGCGGTCGCTCGCCGGAATTGTGTGCGCTGTCACCGGTGCAACAGATGATGCTGATCAGCGCTTTCCAAGCTGGCCAGAGCACCAAAGCCAGCGACTAGCGCGCAGGAAAAGTCAGCCAAGCGCGGCGGCAATGCGTGACCGAAACGGACTCCCCGCGCAGGGAGCCGGTGCGAAGGCAAGCCTCAGAACGATTCGTCCTCGCGCAGGTAGCGCCACTCGCCCATGGGCAGATCGCCCAGCCGCACGCGGCCGATGCGCACCCGCTTCAGGCCCACCACCTTCAGGCCGACCAGATCGCACATGCGGCGGATCTGACGTTTGCGGCCTTCGCGCAGCACGAAGCGCAGCTGATCGTCGTTGATCCACTCCACTTCCGCCGGGCGCAGCGGCTTGTCGTCCAGCGACAGGCCGTGGCGCAGCAGCGCCAGGCCGTCCGGCACAAGTTCGCCTTCCACCCGCACCAGGTATTCCTTCTCGACCTTGGAGTTCTCGCCGATCAGCATGCGGGCGACGCGGCCATCCTGCGTCAGCACCAGCAGGCCGGTGGAGTCGATGTCCAGCCGGCCGGCCGGCGCCAGGCCCTTCAGCTGGGAATAGTGGAAGCGCTGCGCGGTATCACGGTCGAACTGGTTGTCGCCGCCGATCAACGACACCGCCGGCTCATAGCCCGGCTCCGGCTGGCCGGAGACATAGCCGACCGGCTTGTGCAGCAGGATGGTGACGCGCTGCGCCTGCTGCATCTTCGCCTCGGGCGCCAGATCCACCCGGGCATCCGGCGAAATCCGCGTGCCCAGCTCGGACACCCTGCGGCCATCCACGAACACCCAGCCGCGCTCTATCAGTTCGTCCGCCTCGCGCCGGGAACAGATGCCCCGCTCCGCCATGACCTTGGACAGGCGCACGCCCTCCGCCTCGCCTTCCTCACGCTGCACCGCCGGGCGCTGCGGCCTGGTGGCGGCGGCGGACTCGACATGCGGTTCGATCGCCTGGGGCCGCTTGGCGAAAGGCTGGTCCGCCTTGCGCTCATACCCGGCCTCCGGGCGCGCCTTGGGCCGGCGCTCCCCGCCCACAGCAGCGCGGTCAGAAGCGCCAGCACGCTGCTCACGTTCGAAACGCGGACGACGCTCGTCGCCACCGAAGCGGCTGCGGCCATCCTCACGTTCGCCACGGCTTCGTCCCGCCTGTTCACCGGCTGCACCGCGACCGTCCTGACGCGGCGGACGACTGGCGCGCTCATCGCCACCGAAACGACTACGGCCTTCTTCGCGTTCGCCGCGCCCACGCCCGGCGTACTCTCCAGATGCGCTGCGGCCTTCCGGGCGCCCGGGGCGGCTGGAACGCTCATCACCGCCGAAGCGGCTACGGCCTTCTTCGCGTTCGCCACGGCCGCGCCCTGCCTGCTCTCCCGGCGCCCCACGGCCCTCCGGGCGCGCCGGGTGATTGGTGCGCTCGTCACCACCGAAACGGCCACGGCCTTCCTCGGCGGAGCGGCTGGGGCGCTCTTGCCATCCCCCGCGGTTGCGGTTCTGCTCATCCGCCGGACGACGCCGACCGTCCTGCTGGTCGAACCGGCCACGGCCTTCGCCCCGTGGCGGGCCGCTACGCTTGTCGTCACGCGCGAAACGCTCGCGGTCGTTGCGCTCGCCACGGTCACCAGACTCCCGCCGGCCACGCGGCGCGCCTTCAGCGCTCCGGTTGTCATCACGAGCCGGCCGCGGGCGCTCGCCCCAGGCGGAATCACGCTGCCGCGGCGAGACATCACCGCCACGGGAGAAGCTGCGCTCCCGCGGGCCTTGCTCCCGCTCGCCACTTCTTTCCTGCCACGGGCGCTTGCCGGCAGGTGCATCCCCATCCCGCGGCCGGCCGAAACGCGGCCGTTCTTCATTCGTTTGCTCACGCTCGCCCCGACCACCGGAGCCGAAGCGGCCACGGCCTTCGGATGGCGCGGAATCGCGGCGCGGACCATCGGAGCGGAAACCCTCGCTCCGCGCACGGCCATGGCCCCCATCCTTGCGCTCATCGCCACCACGGCGCTCATCCGCGCCCGCGGTACGACGCGGAGCGCGGAAGTCGCCCTCCGCATCACGCCGGGGACCACGCGGGCGTTCATCACCGGCTGCGGCACGATCACCACCGCGCGGCCCACGCCGGCCGGCATCGGCATCAGAGAAATCGCGTCCCCTGCCCGGCTTCGCCTCGCCCCGCTTGTCCTCACCGCGCCCCTCGGCCCTGCGCTCGTTGCGCGCAGGCGCTGCACGCCCACGGGCCGGCTTGTCGCCAGCGGTCCTGGCCTGCGAAGGCTGGTCGCTGTTATCGGATTCCGCCGGGTCGGTGGCGGGCTTGCGGGCCTTGAGCGTACCGGCAATGCGGGACGGCACCGGCTGGGGCGGATTGCGGCGTACGGATGTCACTGGGAACCTCGGCGCGCCGGACGGCGCGGTGGGAAGAAACGGCCGCAATTATGCGCCCTTGGGCTGCGGGCGGCGAACGAAACGGTCACGGGCGTCAAGAAAAACGGGGGAGCCCGCAGGCTCCCCCTTGTGCATCGAGGCAAGGCCAGTCCTACAACATCTGGAAGGCGAGGATGGCGACGATGGTAGGCGGCAGCGCGGTGACGAAAAGCCCCAGCGGGTTGATCGCCTCATCGTCGAAATGGCCGCGCAGGATGGCGAAGCCGGCGGGATTGGGCGCGTTCGCGATCACGGTGAGGCCACCGCCGGTAACCGCGCCGGCAACCAGCGAATACTTGAACGCCTCGTCCACACCCTCCACCAGCGAGCCGAGATAGGTCAGCGCGGCGTTGTCGGTGATGGCGGTGAGCGCGGTGGCGCCGAAGTAGAGCGCGGTGGTGTCCATTCCGGCGAGTACGTCCTGCAACCACCACTGCTGCTGCGCGCCCAGCGTGACCAGGCCGGCAAGGAAGAAGCCGACCATCAGCCCTTCGCGCAGCATCAGCTTGTCGTGGTAGTGCTTGTAGCCCTCAGCCACGCCGAGGAAGAGCAGGAACAGGCCGACGAAGACCGTGGGGTGGTGAGCGAAATAGACGATGCCGACGAGGAAGGCCACATGCAGCAGGATCAGCATGCGCGGTACGGTGCGCCGGCTGGCGCTGGCATCCACCTCCAGCGTCTTCAGCTCATTGGCGAACAGCAGGGTGGCGATGCCGGCGTTGATGAACACCGCCACCGCCGACTTCCAGCCGAAGTGGCCGAGCATGTACCACATGTCCCAGTTCCACTTGGCGGCCACCATCAGCACCGGCGGCGCAGCGAAGTGGGTAAGCGTGCCGCCGATGGAGACGTTGACGAAGAGCGCGCCTATGGTCACGTACTTCAGCCGGTGGGAAATGCCCTTGGCGTAGAAGTTGTCGCGCAGCATCAGCGCGGCCAGCGTCATCGCCGCCGGCTCGGTGATGAAGGAACCCAGCAGCGGCAGCACCGACAGGCAGACGAAGTAGAAGGCCAGCCCGTCCTGCAGCGGGATGTAGCGTGCCAGCGCCCGCGCCCCCATCTTGCATAGCTCCAGGATGGGCCGGCTGGCGGCCACCACCATGATGACGAAGACGAAGGCCGGTTCGGTGTAGTTGAGCCCGTCCAGATAACTCGCCGCCTCGCTGGCGCCACCGGTGAAGGCCATGAACATCAGCAGCACGAAGGCCCAGAAGCCGAACACCACCTCGACTTCGCCCAGCAGATGCCAGATGCCGGAGTGGTTGGGCTGGAGGTGGGCGAGACGCTCGAAATACTTGGTGAGGAAGGTGTGGGCGACGGCGATCGCGAACAGCGCCGTGCCGACGATCTGCAGCACGCTGGGAGTCATGCGGAATCCTTGTTGATTTTTTGTTTCGGGGGTCGCGAAAACGCCCGAATATAGCCGATCCGCCCTCGGCCGCTGTAGCGGAAAGAGGCCGCCAGCCAGCGCCAGCGACCCCTGCCCTGTCCGCGTCAGGCAAGCCGGTTGCGCGGTTCGCCGGCGGCGTAGGCTTCGATGTTGCCTATGGCCTGGGCGGCCAGCGCTTCCATGGCGCCCTGGGAAGCCCAGGCTACATGCGGGGTGACGATGAGGTTGGGAATGTCCTCCGCCAGCAGCGGATTGCCGTTGCGCGGCGGCTCGACGGAGAGCACATCGGTGGCGGCGCCGGCGATCACCCGGGCGCGCAGGGCATCAGCCAGCGCCTGTTCGTCCGCCACGCCGCCGCGCGAGGTGTTCACCAGCACCGCGGTGGGCTTCATCGCCTGCAGTTCCGCCTTGCCGATCAGGCCACGGGTGGTGGCATTCAGCGGGCAATTGAGGGAAAGCACGTCCGCCTGCGCCAGCACCTGCTCGAAGGCGGTGTAGCCCGGCCGCAGCGTCGCTGCGCCCTTGTGCTCGGCATAGAGGATGTTCATGCCGAAGGCGCCGGCCAGCCGCGCCACGCCTTCACCCAATCCACCACGGCCGATGATGCCCAGCGTGGCGCCGTGCAGATCGCCGATCGGATGGTCGAAGAAGCAGAAGTTCTCCGCTTTCGCCCAACGGCCGTTGCGGGCATCCGCCGCGTAGGCGAAGAGATTGCGCCGCAGGGCGAGCATCAGCATCAGCGCATGTTCGGGCACCGTATTCACCGCGTAACCGCGCACGTTGGAGACGACGATGCCGCGCGCCCGGCAGGCCTCAAGATCGACGTTGTCCGAGCCGGTGGCGGCGATGGCCACCATTTTCAGCCGTGGCAGGCGGGCGATAGTCTCCGCATCCAGCTTCACCTTGTTGACGATGGCGACATCGGCCTCCATCAAGCGCGGCAGCAGTTCAGCAGCGGTGGTGGTCGGATACTCGGTCCATTCGTGTTCCAGGGCCGGGCGCGGGAAAGGCACGCCCACCGCATCGCGCTCAAGGCAGACGATGGCCAGACTCATAAGCAGTACTCCAGGTTGATGCGCGGTTTTCATCGGGGGGCCGCGCCAGAAGCCAGGCGCCGGGGAACGCCCGGCCGGCGGGCTGGAGCGGCGCTCGTTTCACTAGGCGAAATCACGCCGGGGCTTTACCATTCGCGGGTTACGCAAACCCGCAAGGCCCAAGTGTCCACCAAGACGACGACCGCCGCCAACGGCGCGGAAGCCAAGAGCCCCATACAGGTCATCGAGCGCATGATGAAGCTGCTCGATGTGCTGTCTCACCACGCCGATCCGGTGCCGCTGAAGCAGCTGGCGCTGGAAACCGGCCTGCACCCCTCCACCGCCCACCGCATTCTGGGCGCGATGACGCAGAGCGGCTTCGTCGAACGCGGCGATGCCGGCGTCTACCGGCTGGGCATTCGTCTGCTGGAGCTGGGCAGCCTGGTGAAATCGCGCATCTCCCTGCGCGAAACCGCGATGCCGGCGATGCTGAAGTTGCATGCCGCCACCGGCGAGAGCGTGAACCTGGGCGTGCGCGACGGCGACGAGATCGTCTACGTGGAGCGGACCTCCAGCGGCCGCTCCTCGGTGAGGGTGGTGCACATCGTCGGTGCCCGCGCGCCGTTGCATACCACCGCCACCGGCAAGCTCTTCCTGGTGGAAGACGGGCTGGACCGCATCCGCGACTACGCCAAGCGCACCGGCCTGCCACCTTCCACCGCCGCGTCCATCACCCAGTTGCCCGCGCTGGAGCGCGAACTGGACAAGGTACGCCGCCACAGCGTGGCCTTCGACCTGGACGAAGTGGAAGCGGGCGTGCGCTGCATCGCCGCCGGCATCCGCGACGATGGCGGCGAACTGGTCGCCGGCCTGTCGCTGTCCACTCCCTCGGAGCGCTTCAACCCCGACTGGGCGCCGCTGGTGCGGGAAACCGCCGAGCAGATCTCCCGCTCCCTCGGCTACAGCGGAGCGGACAAGCTCCGCTGAGCAGGCTCCCGTTCAGACGCTGCAAAGAAAAACGCCGGACACTGTCCGGCGTTTTGCATTCGGGAAAGCGCTTCCGCGTCAGCTGGAATGGCCGCCCGCAGCCACCACGAAACGCTCGCCACCGGCCGCCTCCAGCCACTTGCGCACGCGCTGGGCGTCGGCGGTACGGGTGTAGCGGCCCACCGAATCCATCAGCACGATGACCACCGGCTGCTTGTGCATCCAGGCTTTCATGACCAGGCAGCGGCCGGCTTCGTTGATGTAGCCGGTCTTGGACACCGCGATCTCCCAGTCCGGGCTGCGTACCAAGCCGTTGGTATTACCGAAGCGCAGGCTGCGGCCCTTGATGTCCACATAGCGCTCGGAGGAAGTCGAGAACTCGCGGATCAGCGGGTAGGAGGACGCGGCCTCCACCATCTTGGCCAAGTCGCGCGGGCTGGAGACGTTGGCCGGCGTCAGGCCGGTGCTGTCGTGGAAACGGGTGTCCCACATGCCCAGCAGGCGCGCCTTCACGTTCATCGCCTCGACGAAGGCCGGCAGGCCGCCCGGATAGTGGCGCGCCAGCGCGGAGGCCGCGCGATTTTCGGACGACATCAGCGCCAGGTGCAGCATTTCCTCGCGCGACAGCCGGGTGCCGAGAACAAGCCGCGAGCCGGTGCCCTTCAGCGTGTCGATGTCAGCGTCGGAGATGACCAGCTCTTCGCTCAGGCTCTGGCCGGCTTCCAGCACCACCATGGCGGTCATCAACTTGGTGATGGAGGCGATGGGCACGATGGAGGCGCTGTTGCGCTCCAGCAGCACATTGCCGGTGGCTTCGTTCAGCACATAGAAGGCGGAAGAGCGCAGCTGCGGGTTGCCATGGGCGTCCAGCGTCAGCTCGCCTTCATCCGCGGGCGGCGCGACCGGCGCACGCTTGATGGACACCTTGCGCGCGGTGGCAGTGGTGCTCTTGGCCACCACCTTCTTCGGCGCCGGCTTGGCCACCTGCTTCTTCACCACAGTCTTCTTCGCCGCCGGCTTGCTGACAGTGGCCGAGGCGGCATGAGCGCCGCTGATGCCAACCTGGGCCAGCGAGAGGCCTAGCAGGAAGGCAATAAGGATTCTTGGTTTCATGATCGGCGCTTCACGGTGATTCGTGATGTAATTTTTAACAAAAATAAACAGATATCAAGTTTTTTTGAAGCACTTTCGAAAAAACGCTTACCGGCTGTCACATTAACGCCCGGGTTTACCCCGACGATGACACGACTCGCGGAAAAAGGGCTGTGTCCGCCGTCACGCCGCATCCAGACGCAGGAAGGCCGCCACCTCGTCGCGCCGGGCCATGGTGTCGGCGTGGCCCAGCGCCATGAGTGCGCCGGTGTATTCCGGCTCGAACAGCAGGTAGGAGAGCAGCGTGGAGCCGTCCCGCCGCATCACGCCCACGCCGCTCAGCACCGCGCGCAGCAGCGGCGGCAGGGAGTGACGATGGCGGCTGGCGATGGTATCCAGCCGCTGCGAGGGCGAGATCACCAGGGTTTCGATGGGCCGCAGGCTGACGCCGGCCGCCGCGCGCTGCGCCGGGGTGAAGGCATTGAGCGTGGCGTTGATGCGCGTCATCCGCTCCAGGTCCATCGCCAGGCTGTCCAGGAAGATGCTGGACATGGCGTGACCTGCGACCTGCGCCGGCGAGGGATAGTGCTCGGTGCGCTGCCGCCCTTCCTCCGCCAACCGGCCGGCACCGATGACCAGGATGCGATCCGCCCCCAGGTGGATGGCCGGGCTGATAGGCGCCAGCTGGCGCATCGAGCCGTCGCCGAAATATTCGCGGTTGATCCGCACCGCCGGAAACACGAAGGGAATGGCGCTGGTCGCCATCAGGTGATCGACGCCGAGCAGACTGCGCACGCCTACCCGCTGTGCCCGTCGCCAGGGCTGCACGCTGGGCGCAGCTTCGAAGAAAGCCAGGCTTTCGCCGGAGGTGTAGCCGGAGGCGGTGACGCTCAACGCATGCAGAGTGCCGGCGGCGATGGCACGGTCGATGGCAGAGAAATCCAGCGCACGCTGCAGCAGGTCGCGCAGCGGTTCATTGTCCAGTAGGGAGCGCGGCGTCTGCCGTACCGCCCAGCCGGTGAACAGCGCCGTCCCCCAGCGCAGGCCGCTGCCCAGCAGTGCCAGCGGGTCGACGCGATAGACCTGATGGACGCGGAAGTTGCGCCAGATCCAGGTCAGCCGCCGCACCGCGCGGTCGAAGTCGGCGGAATACACCGCCAGCGCGGTGGCGTTGATGCCGCCGGCCGAGGTGCCGCAGAGGATGGGAAAGGGATTGCCCGGCCGCGGACCGCGGATCTCGCGGATCGCGGCGAGCACGCCGACCTGGTAGGCCGCGCGCGCGCCGCCGCCGGTCAATACCAGTGCCGCCCGCCCGTCCGCCTCCCCATCCACCCGCTCGCCCATGCCACGCCCTCCGCCAGGGCGCGATCTTGGCATAAGCGTGCGGACGGGGGAACGGCATGTCCGCGCCCGCCCGTCAGACGCCGGGCTGGCCGGCCTCGACCACAGTGAGCGCAGTCATGTTGATGATGCGTCGCACGGTGGCCGACGGCGTGAGGATGTGCACCGGCTTGGCCGCGCCGAGCAGGATGGGGCCCACCGTCATGCCTTCGCCCGAAGCGCTCTTGAGCAGGTTGAAGGCGATGTTGGCGGCATCCAGCGTCGGGAAGATCAGCAGGTTGGCATCCTCGCGCATGCGGGAATTGGGGAAGATCTGGGTGCGCAGCTTGGCGTCCAGCGCCGCATCACCGTGCATCTCGCCTTCCACCTGCAGATCCGGATGGCGCTCGTGCAGCAGGCGCAGCGCGGTGCGCATCTTCTCCGCCGTGGGCGAATCCGCTGAGCCGAAGGAGGAATGGGACAGCAGGGCGACGCGGGGTTCGACGCCGAAGCGCTTCATCTCCTCGGTGGCCAGGCAGGTCATCTCCACGATCTGGTCCGGCGTCGGGTCGTAGTTCACATAGGTGTCGGCGAGGAACAGGGTGCGCTCCGGCAGGCTGAGCACGTTCAGGGTGTAGCAGTGGTTCACACCCTGACGGCGGCCGAGCACCGCCTCGACGAACTCCAGGTGCAGCCGGTGCATGCCGTAGGTGCCGCAGATGAGGCCGTCGCCATAGCCGAACTTGAGCAGCAGCGAGCCGATCAGCGTGGTGCGACGGCGCACTTCCTTCTTGGCGTACTCCACCGACACACCCTGGCGCTCCATGATCTGGTGGTAGTGGGTCCACAGCTCCTTGAAGCGCGGGTCGGACTCGGGATTGACCAGCTCGAAGTCGGCATCCGGCTGGATGCGCAGGCCGAAGCGGGTGATGTTGTTCGCCACCACCTCTGGACGGCCGATGAGGATGGGCCGCGCCAGGCCTTCGTCCACCACCGTCTGCACCGCGCGCAGCACTTTCTCGGACTCACCCTCGGAGAAGATGATGCGCTTGGGCGCCATCTTGGCGGCGGCGAACACCGGCTTCATCAGCAGACCGGAATGCCAGACGAAGTTGTTCAGCTGGCTGCGGTAGGCGTCCCAATCGGCAATCGGGCGGGTAGCCACGCCGGAGGCGACGGCGGCCATCGCCACCGCCGGCGCGATCTTGACGATGAGACGGGGATCGAAGGGGCGAGGGATGATGTATTCCGCGCCGAAACCGGACACCTTCTCGCCGTAGGCGGCGGCAACGATATCGCTCTGTTCCGCGCGGGCCAGTTCGGCGATGGCACGCACCGCGGCGAGCTGCATCTCGTCGGTGATGGTGGTGGCACCCACGTCCAGTGCGCCACGGAAGATGAAGGGGAAGCAGAGGACGTTGTTCACCTGGTTCGGGTAGTCCGAACGGCCGGTGGCGATGATGGCGTCGTCGCGCACCGCCTTCACGTCTTCCGGCAGGATTTCCGGCGTCGGGTTGGCCAGCGCCAGGATCAGCGGCTTGGCGGCCATCTTCGCCACCATTTCGGACTTCAGCACACCGCCGGCCGACAGGCCGAGGAACACGTCCGCGCCCTCGATCACTTCTGCGAGCTTGCGCGCCTCGGTCTTCTGCGCATAGCGCGCCTTGATCGGGTCCATCAGCGCGGTACGGCCTTCGTACACCACGCCTTCCAGGTCGGTGACCCAGATGTTCTCCACCGGCACGCCCAGCTTCACCAGCAGGCCCAGGCAGGCAAGCGCGGCGGCGCCGGCGCCGGAGGTAACCAGCTTGACCTTCTTCAGATCCTTGCCCTGCATCTGCAGGCCGTTGAGGATGGCCGCGCCGACCACGATGGCGGTGCCGTGCTGGTCATCATGGAAGACCGGGATCTTCATCCGCTCGCGCAGCTTGCTCTCGATGTAGAAGCACTCCGGCGCCTTGATGTCTTCCAGGTTGATGCCGCCGAAGGTGGGCTCCAGCGCGGCGATCATGTCCACCAGCTTGTCCGGATCAGGCTCGGCCACTTCCAGGTCGAACACGTCGATGCCGGCGAATTTCTTGAACAGCACACCCTTGCCTTCCATCACCGGCTTGGCCGCCAGCGGGCCGATGTTGCCCAGGCCCAGCACCGCGGTACCGTTGGTGATGACGCCGATGAGGTTGGAACGGGCGGTGAGCGTGGCCGCTTCGGCCGGGTCCTCGACGATGGCGTCGCAGGCAGCGGCAACCCCGGGCGAATAAGCCAGCGACAGGTCGCGCTGGTTGGTGAGGACTTTGGTGGGCGTCACCGAAATCTTGCCGGGACGGGGAGTGCGGTGGTAATCGAGCGCTGCCGCGCGTATCAGTTCATCCATGACGCTGTCGAATTCTCGCTATTGTGGTTGTGATGTAGCCGGGTCCCTGCACCCTGGCGAGCAGCCGAAGGCTAGCGCAACCTGCGCGAAACGCAACTTCGCGAGGTACGCCACCCAAATCGAGGCAGACCATGCTCGATGAAGGGACAAGCCTGGTTACAAAGGCTCGCGTTCTCCCCCCTTCAGCGCCCGTGGCATAATATTAGGCTTTCGCCGACTGCGGTTTACCCTAGTACTTTCCGCAGCAAGCCTGCAGCAGATTCGGCGTGATAACACCAGTGGGACGGCGACCGGCACGCCGGGCCGCCCTACAAACCGCCGGCGATAGAAACGACCCGTCGAGGAGGAGGGGCCGGCCGGTGGGAAGAGTTTTTTGCTTCCGCTACCAGGAGAGCCTCACACCATGACACAAAGCTACGCCGACGCTGCCAATGCGGCCGCACCCGCCTATGTCCGCCATGAAGGACTGAAGAAGTGGGTAGCCGAAATCGCCGCCCTGACCCAACCCGAACGGGTGGTGTGGTGCGACGGCTCCCAGGAGGAATACGACCGCCTCTGCGCCGAAATGGTCGAATCCGGCATGCTGATCAAGCTGAATCCGGAGAAGCGCAAGAATTCCTTCCTCGCCTGGTCCGACCCCTCCGACGTCGCCCGCGTCGAAGACCGCACCTTCATCTGCTCCAAGGACAAGAACGACGCCGGCCCCACGAACAACTGGGAAGATCCGGAAACCATGCGCGGCACCCTGAACGGCCTGTTCAAGGGCGCCATGCGCGGCCGCACCATGTACGTGGTTCCCTTCTCCATGGGCCCGCTGGGCAGCCCGATCGCCCACATCGGCGTCGAGGTTTCGGATAGCCCCTACGTGGTCACCAACATGCGCACCATGACCCGCATGGGCAAGGGCGCGATCGAAGTGCTCGGCACCGACGGCGAGTTCGTGCCTTGTGTGCATACCGTCGGCGCCCCGCTGGCCCACGGCGAGAAGGACAGCCGCTGGCCGTGCAACCCGACCACCAAGTACATCGTGCATTTCCCGGAAACCCGGGAAATCTGGTCCTACGGCTCCGGCTATGGTGGCAACGCCCTGCTGGGCAAGAAGTGCTTCGCACTGCGCATCGCCTCCACCATGGCGCGCGACGAAGGCTGGCTGGCCGAACACATGCTGATCCTGGGCGTGGAATCCCCCGAAGGCGAGAAGACCTACGTTGCCGCCGCTTTTCCCTCGGCCTGCGGCAAGACCAACTTCGCCATGCTGATCCCGCCGCAGAGCTTCAACGGATGGAAGATCACCACCGTCGGCGACGACATCGCCTGGATCAAGCCGGGCAAGGACGGCAAGTTCTACGCCATCAACCCGGAAGCCGGCTTCTTCGGCGTGGCCCCGGGCACCTCCGAGAAGACCAACTTCAACGCCATGGCGACGCTGAAGGAAAACATCATCTTCACCAACGTCGCGCTGACCGACGACGGCGACGTGTGGTGGGAAGGCATGAGCAAGGAAGCCCCCTCCCACCTGATCGACTGGCAGGGCAAGGACTGGACGCCGGAGATCGCCAGGGAAACCGGACGCAAGGCCGCCCACCCGAACTCGCGTTTCACCGCGCCGGCCGGCCAGTGCCCGTCCATCGACCCGACCTGGGAAGACCCGGCCGGTGTGCCCATCTCCGCCTTCATCTTCGGCGGTCGCCGCGCCACCACCGTGCCGCTGGTGTACCAGGCCTTCAACTGGAACTTCGGCGTCTACATGGCCGCCACCCTGGGCTCGGAAACCACCGCCGCCGCCTTCGGCGCACAAGGCGTGGTCCGTCGCGACCCCTTCGCCATGCTGCCCTTCTGCGGCTACCACATGGGCGACTACTTCAACCATTGGCTGAAGATGGGCCATGTGGTCGAGCAGACGCCGAAGATTTTCTGCGTGAACTGGTTCCGCATGAACGAGAAGGGCGAATTCATGTGGCCCGGCTTCGGCGAGAACATGCGCGTGCTGAAGTGGATCGTCGATCGCGTGCGCGGCCGCGTCGCCGCCAAGGAAACCAACCTCGGCTGGATGCCCAAGTTCGAGGACATCGACTGGTCCGGCTCCGAAGTTACCGCCGAGCAGTTCGAAACGCTGACGCAGGTGGACGTCGCGGCCTGGAAGAACGAGCTCTCCCTGCACAAGGAATGGTTCGACAAGCTGCAGGATCGCCTGCCGCGCCAACTCACACTGAAACGTGAGCTGTTCGAGCTGACCCTGGCGGAGTAAGCCCGTCGCTTCGCCCCGGCAAACCGGGGCACGCAAACCCAGCCGGCCCTGGTCGCAGCCCTGCACCAGGGCCGGCCCTTTTCCCGCAGGAGACTTCACCACCTCCTGCCCACCAACGGAACCCGCCCATGCCCGCCCGCCGCTGTGCCGACATCCAGCCTTTTCACGTGATGGAGCTGCTGCGCCGCGCCCGGGAGCTGGAGGCCACCGGGCGCGACATCATTCATATGGAAGTGGGCGAGCCCGACTTCCCCACTCCTCCGCCCATGGTGGAAGCCGCCAGCCGCTTCCTCGCCACCGGCGACGTGCATTACACGCCTGCGCTAGGCCTGCCCCGCCTGCGCGAAGCCATCGCCCGTTTCTATCAGGACCGCTTCGGTGCCGAGGTGCCACCGGAACGCATCATCGTCACCAGTGGCGCCTCCGGCGCACTGATGCTTGCGCTGGCAGCAACCACGGACCCCGGTGACGCATGGCTGTTGCCGGATCCAGGCTATCCATCGAATCGCCACCTGGTCCGCAGCTTCGAAGGCCGGCCGGTTGCGCTGTCGGTGGATGCGGACACCGACTACCAGCCCACGACAGCAACTGTGGCGGCCAACTGGACGCCTCGTACCCGCGGCCTCATGGTCGCCACGCCGGCAAACCCCACGGGCACACTGCTCAGCGCCGAAGCATTGAGTCAGTTGCACGCTTGCGTGAGCGAGCGCGGCGGACTCTTCCTGGTCGATGAGATCTACCAGGGCCTCACCTACGGCGTGCCCGCCTCCACCGTGCTCTCCAACCCCGGCCTGACGGCCGCCGACGATCTCTTCGTCGTCAACAGCTTCTCCAAGTATTTCGGCATGACCGGCTGGCGCCTGGGCTGGCTGGTTGCACCGCAAGGCTATGTGCGGGAGATCGAGAAGCTCGCCCAGCACTTCTTCATCTCGCCCTCCACCCCCGCCCAGCACGCCGCCCTCGCCGCCTTCGAGCCCGGCACGCTGGAATTACTGGAAGAACGTCGCCAGGCTTTCGCCGGACGACGCGATATCCTGCTACCGGCACTGCGTCAGATCGGCTTCAACATCGGCACCGAGCCACAAGGCGCCTTCTATATCTACGCCGATGCGTCCGGGCTGGCGGAGGACAGCGAGGGACTCGCACGCCGTCTCATCGAAGAAGCCGGCGTTGCCGTCACTCCCGGGCTGGACTTCGGCGAGCACCGCGCGAGGCAACACCTCCGCATCGCCTACACCACCAGCGGTACCCGCCTGCGGGAAGCTGTGGAGCGGATCGCCCGCTGCCTGGGCTGACCCCATCAAGCGCCAGAAAATGGAAATGGCGTTCGATCCATCCGCCCCGCAAAGGGCAAATTGATCGAACACCATCGGAAAACGCAGCCGCCCAATCTGAGCAGCCGTCGGAGATCCGGCTCAAACGCCAGCCAGTTGCCGGCGCCCCGCCGCAGTCACCAAGCGCTGCTTGATCGCCATCACCTTGCGCGCGTAGGCAGCCTCCGGGTCACTCAGGTTGCCGCCGTAGTACTGCAGCGCGGCCTGCATGCTGCCGTAGCGGCGCAAGCCTTCGTACAGCACCTGCGTTCCGACCCGCACATTCACCTCCGGATCGAACAACGCATCGCCGCCTTCGTCAGCAGCCAGCTTGTCCATATGGAAGCGCGGGATGACCTGCATCAGCCCCTGAGCCCCCATCTGACTCTCGGCAAACGGATTGAAGCGCGACTCCACCGCCATCACCGCTACGATCAACAGCGGGTCTATGCCCACTCCACGCCCGGCAGTCTCGGCCGCAGCCAGAACCGGCTCCAGCGCCACGGTGGAAACGTTGTAGCGACGCGCTATCCAGTCCCGAACCCGGAGCATCTCCTTGGATAGCGATGGCTCATCCACCACCTCGACCGGGGCTGGCTCAGGCGCCGCAACCGGGGCCTGAGGCAAGGACGCCGCGTGCGCAGAACCCAGAGCAGCATCCTCGAAACCTACAGGCGCTGTTTCCAGGCGGCCTGCGGCAAAAACCAAAACACCGACAATGCCCGCAGCCAATAACCCGCCGTGAGCAAGATGAAGCGCACAGGCACCGGCCCTGCGGGCCCAACCTGCGACTTGAGTTGCGTGAACCATGGTGTCCTCCGTGCTGTGGCCGGAGTCCCCGACTGCAACCGCCTGGGTAAGGCGGCAAACGAATCCCCTGCGGTAACAAGGGAGAGAAGGACCGCGAGAGGCTGGTAAGCCCGCTCAAGCGGATCGAGGCGCTCGGTCGCCAGTAGGTCTCAAGCCCGCCGCCGCAACCAGACAGCGGACTCCGTGGTGCGAACGTCCATGAAGTTGTGCCCCCACGAAATGTGAGTCGACACCGCACCGTAAAACTTAATTACAAATCTTATTCAAACCAATGCTGCAATGCAGCGGACGCGGATTCTATTGATTTTCCTCATCTTTGTCAAAGTCACCCGGCAACCCCCCCGGTGCCACCTTCAACAACGCAGCCAATCTATCCCATTCGAAATACGGCCCAGGATCGGTTTTCCTCCCCGGCGCAATGTCCGAATGCCCCACCACCGCCTCGATCGAATACCGCTCCCGCAAGGTCTGGATCAGTACCGCCAACCGCTCATACTGCGCGACCTCGAAGGGCTGCGTGTCACATCCCTCCAGTTCGATTCCGATCGAAAAGTCGTTGCACCGCTCCCGCCCCTTCCAGGACGACACCCCAGCATGCCAGGCCCGCATCTCGGTTGAGACGAACTGCAGCAACTCTCCGTCCCGTCGAATGAAGAAGTGCGCCGAAACGCGAAGGTGGTGTATCGAAGCGAAATAAGGATGCCCGAGCGGGTCCAGGGTGTTGGTAAATAATTGTTCAACACCAGGACCACCAAACTCGTCGGGAGGGAGGCTGATGGCGTGAACTACCAGCAAACGGGGAAACTGACCACCTGGGCGGGAATCAAAATTCGGCGAACTCATATGTGACGCGCCAGAACTCCAGCCTTGAGGACTTAAGCTCACTGGGTGCTTATGCATGTGGCTCACCTTGTTTTACCAACAACTTTGTAATGCTTCACTTGGCAAGCGTCCAATCCATCGACCAAGATGCGTTATGTCCACATTTGACAACACCGTCAGGCGAGACTGTCAGCAAATGACATATTTCAACCTAAATTCCTTTTTTACGCCTTTCCAACCCCCAAAACCCCTGGCATACAATCTGCTAGTACCTCCATGAACGCAGCCCTCCTCGTTCCTCATCTTCCATAAAAAGGAGCATCAAATGAAAAAGATCCAACAAGGCTTCACCTTGATCGAACTGATGATTGTTGTTGCGATCATTGGCATCTTGGCCGCTATTGCAATCCCCCAGTACCAGAACTACACCGCTCGAGCTCAAGTTGCTGAAGCCGCTACTCTCGCTGCAGGCCTGAAGACCCAAGTGGCTGAAATCACCAATACGCTGGGAACCACCACTGGAGTAAGCAGCAACTCTAATGGCCTCCCGGCAGCAACTGCAACCAATGGTCAATATGTATCTCAAGTGGAAGTCAGCAATGGCACCATTGTTGCAACGATGCGTAGCAGCACCTCTGGCGTAAGCGCCCTGGTTGCTGACGGTACCCTGGCTTTTGTTCCTACCCTGAACTCCGGGAGCATTTCCTGGGCATGCAGTGGTGCCTCCACGACGATCGCCAGCGCGTACCGGCCGAAGAACTGCCAGTAATAGCAGCCAAGTAGCTTTTCGTAGATAAAAGCGGAGGCCATTGCCTCCGCTTTTATTATTTTATCTCGCCAACAAAAACACCGCGAAAGCAATCCTGATATGAATTTTCGAAAGCAGATAACCCCCCAAAACATCGCTGCTTTCACTTTACCTATTTTTTCCTTCTGTCAAATCAAGCATTACCCCCCGATTCCTTCTTTTTACCATGAGTGGGCAGCCTACCTTGCCGCTTCTCTTCTGCTACTAATTTCCAGTCTACTAGAACTAAAAACTCGGGCACAGCCGGAAAACAAGCTTACCCTCACGGCACTACTCCTGCTGTCTATAGCCGCTCTGACACTTTTTCAGGCTTTCTTTGGCCTCCTGACCTACCCCACCTCATCTCTTACTCTGACTGCTCTTATTCTTCTTGCCGCTGCGCTTGGAGGGGTAGGTTCAAGATGGAGGCACCATCAAAACCATGACGCAATAAACGCGCTGCTGGCAGGACTAGTTGCCGCGGCAAGCATCAACACCCTCGCAGCCATTTTTCAGTTTAATGGTTTTTTCATTGATGGCCTGTCCTTCATAAACCTCCCCCCGCCCCCCAGAGCGGACGGACTGCTAGGCCAGCCCAATCACTTCGGGATGCTGTGTACATTAGCCATTTTCTGTACATGGTGGCTCTGGAGAAAAAACTCGGGATCGCTTTTAGTATGGAGTTCATTTTTTGTTCTGCTTAGCTGGGGACTAATTTCGTCAAGCTCACGCACTGCCTTACTTTCCATCTGCCTAGGCTGGTTTTTTTTATTATCAATAAGCCATCGCACCAAAAACATAAAGCAAAACAAAGTGCTAATTAGAGCCGCCTTGCTTTTTCTAGTTACCGCTGCATCACAATATTACTTGGCAGTCCTGACAGAAAAAGAAAACCCCCTCAGAACAACAGGAGCATCCAATCGAACCCAGCTTTACCAGTCCGTAGTCGACCTCACACCCAACCTTCCGTTCACGGGGTATGGTTTTGGAACCTACCAATGGCTCAGAATCGTTGACAGCACTGCAGGCCTAAATGACCTGACAAGCACTCATACCCACAATTTATTCCTTCAGTTGCTGGTCGAATGGGGAGCCCCAGGCCTGATGATTGGCCTAATTCTCTTCGGCTCTTGGGCAGCACTGGCAATCAAGAGCTGGAAACGAGGAGATGATACAAGCCGACTGGCAATTATTATCAGCGGCGGAATAGGGATTCACAGCATGCTGGAATTCCCACTCTGGTACTCCTACTTCCTCTTTCCTTACGTTATCTTCATGGCGCTGGCGGGAGACTATACATTCAACCTTCGATCAGATCGGCTTAGCCAATGGCTGAAACCAGCAGCCTGGATTGCTTTCGGCGCGCTGGGAGTCATTGCCGGCATGGACTATTTGCGAACACAAGACATTACTCTTGGAGGAATCCGGCAAGAACTGCAAGGGAATATGCAAATAAGACTGCCGCAAGACGAAATCAACCGCATTGCCGCCTTGACGCTTTTTCAAGGAGAGGCGGACATCAACCTTGCACGAACGTTTGAGCCCGACCCTTTTTTCCTCGACATGAAGATGCATGTTGTCGAACAAGTTGCGCGCTACCGCCCCAACGCAGAGACATTGTCTCGTTTGATCCTATTTCAGGCTTATACAGGGCAGGATGAAAAAGCCAAAAAGCTATTGTTTAGACTGAAAACTGCGGGATTAGGCCACTACGAAAAAGTCATCGATATACTCAGACTATATGCGCAGCAATATCCCGGCACGTTGGATGACCTATTGCTGCATCTAAACGAGAAGGAGTACGCAGAAGGCTAATCAGATAAGCCAATCGATTAACAACATAAATAATGAAAAACTATTCCATTCCCCATTTATGCAATCGGTAACGCAACTGCCTGAGCGTCATCCCCAACTTGCGTGCTGCCGCAGAACGATTCCAACGTGTTTCATCAAGGGCCCGGAGGACTCGAATCCGCTCATCATCACTATCTACACCATCATCAATATCACTTGCATCAAAGGACTCAAAAGGGCCTAAAGATCGAATGAGCCCCTCAGTATGGTGAAGTTCAATATCTCCCACATCGATACATTCGCCTTCACATAAGGCACATGCGCGCTCCAGCAAATTCTCCAATTCCCGGACATTCCCGGGAAAAGAATGGGCAGCCAATCCCTCCAAAGCAGAGGGCGTCAGCAGGCGTACCGAGACTCCATCACGCTCCGCCAACCTCGCAAGCAGGTGCGCTGCAAGCTCCGGAATGTCTTCCTTCCGCTCCCTCAACGGCGGCACCCGCAGGGTGATGACGTTGATACGGAAGTAGAGATCCTGGCGGAAGAGACTTTCGCTGACTAGCTGGGCGAGGTCGCGATGGGAAGCGGAAAGGATGCGGACATCCACCGCCTCCTCCGCATGGGCGCCCACCGGGCGGACCGCGCGCTCCTGGATGGCGCGTAGCAGCTTGACCTGCATGGCCAGCGGCAACTCGCCCACTTCATCCAGGAACAGCGTGCCGCCATTGGCCGCCTGGAACAAGCCGTCCTTATCTGTCGTGGCGCCGGTGAAGCTGCCGCGGCGGTGGCCGAAGAATTCGCTTTCCATCAGTTCGGGCGAAATCGCGCCGCAGTTGACCGGTACGAACGGTCCTTTCGCGCGGGCGCCCAGGCTGTGGATGAGGCGGGCGATGACTTCCTTGCCGGTGCCGGACTCGCCGTGGATGAAGACCGGCGCCTGGTTGCGTGCCAGTTTCTCGATCTGGGCGCGGAGCTGCACCAAGGCCGGAGAGCTGCCGATGAAGCTGCGCTCGCCCGCGGGGGCGGAGCCCGGCTCCCCTCCCAGTTTCAGTGCGTGTCCAACCAACTCCTTCAACGCCTTCAGTTCGACGGGCTTGGTGACGAAGTCGAAGGCGCCCAGCTTCAGCGCGCGGATCGCGGTTTCCATGCTGCCGAAGGCGGTGATGACAGCGACCGGCAGACCGGGCAGGCTGCCCTGGATGTGTTTGACGACGTCCAGCCCATCGCCATCAGGCAGCCGCATGTCGGTCAGGCACAGGCGGTAACGCCGGGCGCCCAGCCGCTCCTTGGCCTCGGCCACCGAGCCCGCGGTGTCGCAGCTCAGGCCCATGCGCAGCAGCGACAGTTCAAGCAGTTCGCGGATGTCTTCTTCGTCGTCCACCACCAGTACTTCCGGGCCTGCGGGGCGGTTGCGTCGCTCTTGAGTCGTCATGATGTGGATGAATGCGCGTTGGTCAGCAGGAGCGAGTACGGCCGGGGTTCAGAGTTCTCGGAAGCACGCCATGCTTAAGCAGAGCTGCTCCCATGGCCCGACGTCGTGCCTTGCTAGCCGTGACAGTGGGTACGAGAAAAAGGATAGCCACCCCTGCGCCGCAGCAGCAAGTCGGCGGGCGGCAGAATCCCCCACCTCAAGGCCGTGCCCGGCCGATCAGCAGGAAGTGTGCGCCGCCCTCGCCGCCCAGCAGTTCCAGCGTGGCGTCATTGGCTTCGGCCAGCTCGCGGGCGATGTACAGACCGAGGCCGGTTCCCTTTGGGTGGGTGGTGAAAAAGGGTTCGAAGAGGTGGGCGCGCACTTCGTCCGACACGCCTTTGCCGTCATCGCGCACATGCAGGCCGACCCGGCCATCCGGGAAAGGCTCGGCATACAGGCGCACCGCGCCTTCGCCCCCTGAACAGTGACGGCGGGCATTGGCGACCAGGTTGTCGAGTATCTGGTGCAGGTGGGCGCGGTCCAGCGCCAGGGTGGTTTCCGGCGCCACTTCGATCCGGTACACCGCCCGCTCCGCCTCGCCAGCGAGACTGTGGGCGCTGATCAGTTCGTCGATGAAGGCAGCCAGCGGCACCGCCTCCGGCTCGGCCTGCTCGCGCCGCCCCAGGGCCAGCACATCGCGGATCATGCGTTCGATGCGGCGGGCGTTGTCGTTGATGATGCGGGCCAGCCGCGCCTGCATCTCGGTGCGTTTCTCGTCCCTGAGCAGCTCGGCCGCCTGGGTGACGGCCGAGAGCGGATTGCGGATCTCGTGCGCCATGCTGGCTGTGAGGCGGCCGAGGGCGGCGAGCTTGAGCTGCTGCAGCTTGCGCTGGATCTCTTCGAAATCGGTGAGATAGATCAGCGTGTCGCCTTCGGCCGGCGTGCCCAGTTCGCCACAGACCACCCGGCAGCGCAGCAGGCGTGCCGGCAAACCCAGCCGCATCAGGCGGCCATCGTCGCCACATTCAACCGCGATGCCGGCGAAGGCGGGATCGACATCGGTCAGCAGCAGCCCCTCCAGCGCGGACAAGCCCAGCAGCGCGGCAGCCCGGGGGTTGGCCTGGCGGACCCGGCCATCCGCCCCCAGCACGATTACGCCATCCTGCATGTCGCGGATGATGCGTTCGTTCACCGCCTGCTGTTTCGCCAGCTCCTCGCCCCGCTCCGCTGCCAGCGAGGCATTGGCCTTGGCGCGCAGCGCAAGCAGCCGGGAGACCACCGCGATACCGAAGAAGCCCATGCAGACGATGCCGAGCTGCAGGAAATCGACTGGCTCGCGGCCGGTGAGCGTGCGCCAGGTGTTGTCGCCCAGCACCGCGACGGTGGTCAGCGCAGCGAAGAAGAGCACCATTCGCCCTTCCGCCACCAGGCCGGCGCCGGCCAGCATGATCATCATCAGCACCGGCATGCCGCTGCGGTAGCCGCCGCTGGCCCACATGATCAGACCGAGGGCGACGACGTCGATGAGCAGCTGCAGCCGGATGACGCGCTCCACGCCGAGCCGCCCGAATACATCCGGAAAGCCGAGCGCCAGCACCAGCCCGAGATAGCCCCAGGCGGTGGCGATGTAGGCAGTGGGATAGTCCGCGCCGAGGTTGAGCTCACGCCCGGCGACGATGAACAGCCCGGCGAGCACCAGGCGGAATACGTTGAAGTAGCGCAGCGAGCGCCAGCGGGGCAGATCGATGCCGGCAGCGCCGGAACCGGGCATCCCTCAGTGCTCCCGCTTGCCCGCGCCCAAGCGCCGGTGCGCCTCGCAGCAGTAGAAGCCGTCTTGGTCAGCCAACCCTTCGCTCTCGGGCACGTGGATACCGCAATGGGCGCACTCCAGGATGCGCTCCGGCCCGGCCACGCTGGTTTGCTCGCGGCGGTTCTCCTGCGCGGCCCGCCGCGCTGCGCCGATGGCGGCGAACTTGCGCCGGATCCACCAGACCGCGAACAGAACGAGCAGGAAAAGAAGCAGATTGCGCACGATGGGCGAAGGCTCAGACGAGCCGGAATGAGGGGGAACGGGAAGCGGCGGAGTTTAGCATGCAGCCCGGGTGCTCACCGGCGACGGCAGGGTTGTCGGGCGCTTGGCGGGCGGCGAGCTTCGTCAGGTTAGCCGGCTTCCGATCACCATCTCTTTCGAGGCAAACGCATCAGACACAACCGCAGACCGCCGCAAACGGAAGCATCCATCCAGCGCACTCCACACTCTCTTCACCGCGCAGCCGCCGCCTAACCGGCAGAACCCGTCACACCTTGCACAAGCGCTCGCAGGCCGCCGCCAGCGTGGCTTCGTTCTTGGCGAAGCAGAAACGGATCACACCCTCGTCGCGGCCGTCAGCGAAGAAGGCGGATACCGGAATGGCGGCCACGCCGACTTCGCGCGTCAGCCACTGGCAAAAATCGGCATCTCCTTGATCGGAAACCCGGCTGTAGCGCACCAGTTGGAAATAGGTACCGGCGGAAGGCAGCAACTCGAAGCGGGAACCAGCCAGGGCGTTGCGGAAGAAATTCCGCTTCTCCTGGTAGAAACCGGCCAGCGCCAGGTGACGGCCGGGGTCGGCCATGTAATCGGCCAACGCCAGCTGCACCGGGGTGTTCACCGAGAACACGTTGAACTGGTGCACCTTGCGGAACTCCGCCATCAGCTCTCGCGGCGCCACCACGTAGCCCACCTTCCAGCCGGTCACGTGATAGGTCTTGCCGAAGCTGGAAACGATGATGCTGCGCGCCGCCAGTTCCGGGTGACGGGCACAGCTCTGGTGGGCCACGCCGTCGAACACGATGTGCTCGTAGACCTCGTCCGACAGCACCACGATGCCGGTGCCGCGGGTCAGCGCCGCTAGCCGCTCCATGTCCTCCGCGGTCCACACCGTGGCAGTGGGGTTGTGCGGCGAGTTGATCATGATCATGCGGGTGCGCGGACCGATGGCCGCCGCCACCGCGTTCCAGTCCGGCCGGTAGTCCGGCGCAGAAAGACGGATGGGCACGATACGGCCGCCGGCCAGCTCGATCGCCGGGCCGTAGGCGTCATACACCGGCTCGAACACGATCACCTCGTCCCCCGGACGCACGCAGGCGGTCACCGCGGTGAACAAAGCCTGGGTGGCACCAGCGGTAACGGTGACTTCGGCATCCACGTCGTAAGCCGTGCCGTACAGGCTGGCGATCTTGTCCGCGATGGCCTGGCGCAGCGCCGGCATCCCGGTCATCGGCGAGTACTGATTGTGGCCGGCACGCATCCAGTGGGCGACGCGCTCGAACAGCACATCCTCGGCGTTGAAGTCGGGAAAGCCCTGGGACAGATTGATCGCTCCGCACTCCTGCGCCAGCTTCGACATCACGGTGAAGATGGTGGTGCCGACATGCGGCAGGCGGGAAACGATGGGCGCGGGAAAGCTGGGCATGGCGGCAAGGCGTGAGCGGGAAAGAGCGCCATTGTCGCAGAGCGACGGCGGGGGGCAAGGCCGCCCGCCTGGGCAGGCATGTGCAAGCTGACGGGTTTTACTTTGGCAACATGCCATCACCATTGCGACCGGAGAGCAGACACCCGGCGCTTGCGGTGATGGCGCGGCGCTGGCACATTCTCGGGCCACGAAAACGATATATCTCCGGAGACAAGGCTGGCATCGTGCGCGGATACGGATAACGTGCACACGCCGACCCGGCGTGCCGCCTCTAAGCCGGAGTCCACACTTCCATGTTCGTTCAGCCTGTACCCACCCTGTGCCGCGATGGCGACGGGGTCCTGATCCTCGACCAGACCGCCCTGCCCTACCGGCAATCCCGCCTGCCATTGCAGGACGTGGACGCCGCAGCCCACGCCATCCACAGCATGCAGGTACGCGGCGCACCGCTGATCGGTGCCACCGCCGCCTTCGGCGTCGCCCTCGCACTGAAGGACGCAACCGACGACGACACCCTGGAAAGCGCGCTGCGCCAGCTCACCGCCACCCGGCCCACCGCGGTTAACCTGCACTGGGCACTGGCGCGCATGGCGGCAAAGCTGCGGCCGCTGCCGCCGGCGCAACGGCGCGAAGCCGCCTGGGCGGAAGCCGAGGCCATCTGCGCCGACGACGCCGCCACCTGCCAGGCCATAGGCGAGCACGGCCTTGCCCTGCTGCGCCAGGCCAGCGTCAAACCGGGGCGGGCGCTCACGGTAATGACCCACTGCAACGCCGGCTGGCTCGCCACCCTGGGCGCCGGCACCGCGCTGGCGCCGGTCTATGCCGCCCAGGCCGCCGGCCTGCCGGTGCATGTGCTAGTCAGCGAAACCCGGCCGCGCAACCAGGGCTTGCTCACCGCCTGGGAACTGCGCGAAGCGGGCGTGCCGCACACGCTGATCGCCGACAACGCCGCCGGCCTGCTGCTCGCCCGGGGCGAGGTCGACCTGGTGATCACCGGCGCCGACCGCATCGCCGCCAACGGCGACACCGCCAACAAGGTCGGCACCTACCTGAAAGCACTCGCGGCCAAGGCCGCCGGCGTGCCCTTCTACATCGCCGCCCCGTACTCCACACTGGACTTCGCCTGCGCCAACGGCGGCGCCATTCCGATCGAGGACCGCGGCGCCGATGAAGTGACCAGCCTGCGCGGCCTGGACGAAGCCGGCCAGGAACGCACACTGCAGCTGGCACCAGCCTGCACCGCCGCGCTCAACCCCGCTTTCGACGTCACCCCGGCCACGCTCATCACCGCCATCATCACCGAGCGCGGCGCCATCGCCCCGCAGGATCTGGCCAGCCGCTACGCCGACCGCGCCGCCGCCACGGAGAACACATGAGCGAGCAAGCCGCCCTGCGCAGCCAGCTGCTGGCCACCGCCCGGGCGATGAGCGCGGTCCGGCTCAATGTCGGCACCTCCGGCAACGCCAGCGTGCGCTTGGCCGACGGCGGCTTTCTGGTCACGCCCAGCGGCATGGCGGCGGAGGCCTGCAACGAGGACGACCTGGTGGAGATCACCGCCGCTGGCGAAGCCCGCGGCAGCCGCGCGCCCTCTTCCGAATGGATGCTCCACCGCGACATCTTCGCCGCCTTCCCCGCCGCCGGCGCGGTACTGCACGCCCACCCGCCGTTCGCCACCGCGCTGGCCTGTCAGCGCCGGGACATCCCGCCCTTCCACTACATGATCGCCCGCTTCGGCGGCAACACCGTGCGCTGCTCCGGCTACGCCACCTTCGGCACCCAGGCCCTGTCCGACGCCGCCATCGCCGCGCTGCAGGAACGCTGCGCCTGCCTGCTTGGCAACCACGGCATGGTGGTGTGGGGGCGCGACCTGGACCATGCCCTGGCGCTGGCGGTGGAGCTGGAAACCCTGTGCGAGCAGTACTGGCGCACTTGCCAGCTGGGCGCGCCGGTATTGCTGTCGGCGGAGGAAATGGCGGAAGTGGTGGAGCGCTTCCGCTGGTACGGCCGCCCGCGTGCGCCCGGCAGCGAGGAATGAAGCTGCCCGCCGCCATCCGCTGATGAAACGCGCCGCCTTCTCCCGCCTGGCCGCCACCGCCTGCCACATTGCGCTGCCCGCCAGCCTGTTCGTGCTGGTCTGGACCGGCATCGACTACTTCCGTGACCGCGCGCTGGAGATGGAACAGACCCACACCTGGTCGCGCTTCCAGCAACTGGCGGCGCAGGAGATCGCCCACCTGCGGCGGGAATTCCAGGCGCCGGCGATACGGGCCGGCGGCGAAGACGGCCGCAAGGCAATCGTCCATCTGCTGGCGGACCGCAGCGACGCGCTGGATATCGGCCTGGAAGTCATCGAAATCGCCAACGGCCGGCCGACACCGCTGTACCAGGACCCCGGCCTGCGCCCGGCGCCCATGGTCTATGCCGAGGCAATCGACGCCGGCGAACGCAGCTGGCTGGTGGAAGCCTCACCGCTGCCCGGCCACCACTCGCTGGAGCCCAGCCCTTCGGTGCACGCCTTGCAGGTGGGCGCGCCGCTGCTGGGCCTGCTCGCCGCCGCCCTCGCCTTCGTCCTGCAAAGCCGCAACCGCGCCATCCGCCGCCAGGTCGCACGCCAGACCGCGGCGCTGGAACAGGCCAACCGCGAACTCGCCCGCAGCAACGCCGCGATGGGTGCCGAGGTGGACCAGCGCATGCGCTCCGAAGCCGCGCTGCGCAAGAACGGCGCACTGCAAAGCGCCATTCTCGACTGCTCCGAATACGCCATCATCTCCACCGACGCCAAGGGCCTCATCCAGCTCTTCAACCCGGCCGCCGAGCGCATCTTCGGCTGGCCGGCGGCGGAGGTCATCGGCCAGCTCACGCTGCAGGCCTTCTACCCGGAAGACGACATGGCGCGACTGGAGAGCCGCTACGACACCAAGGGCTTCCCCAGCCTGGTGGCGGAAAGCCGCGGCAGCCGCATCGTCGAACCGCACGAACTGATGCTGCAGCGGCGCGACGGCAGCCGCTTTCCCGCCAGCCTGTCGATCTCGCCGCTGCAGGCGGATGGCCACCTGCTCGGCTACCTCGGCATCGTCGCCGACGTCTCCCACCGCAAGGCGGCGGAACTGCGCATCCGCTTCCTCGCCCATTACGACGCCCTCACCGAACTGCCCAACCGCAGCCTGCTCAACCTGCGCCTCACCGAAGCGCTGGACACCTGCCGCCGCCGCGGCGAGCGCCTGGCCCTGCTGTTCCTCGACCTCGACCGCTTCAAGTATGTGAACGACTCGCTCGGCCACCACGCCGGCGACCTGCTGCTGCAGGCGGTGTCCCAGCGCTTCATGACCTGTGTGCGCGGCGAGGACACGGTGGCGCGCATGGGCGGCGACGAGTTCGTCATCCTGCTGCCGGCGCTGGAGTCGCGGAACGAAGCGGCGGACGTCGCAGAGCAAGTGCTGCAGGCACTGCGCCGCCCCTTCGACGTGCGCGGCCAGCAGCTCACCATCACGCCCAGCATCGGCATCGCCCTCTACCCGGACGACGGGCCGGACGAGGAAACGCTGATCAAGCACGCCGACGCCGCCATGTACTCCGCCAAGGAGGAAGGCCGCAACGGTTTCCGCTTCTACACCCGTCAGCTCTCCAGCCATGTTTCCGAACGGCTGGTGATCGAGAACCAGCTGCGCCAGGCGCTGGAAGAACAGGCCTTCGTGCTGCACTACCAGCCGCAGGTGGATGTCGCCAGTGGCGAGATCGTCGGCATGGAAGCCCTTCTGCGCTGGAACAGCCCGGAGCGCGGCCTGGTGCCGCCAGACCGCTTCATCCCCATCGCCGAGGACAGCGGCCTCATCGTGCCGATAGGCGAATGGGTGTTGCGCGCCGCCTGTGCCCAGGCCCAGGCCTGGCGGGAAGCCGGCCTGCTGGAAGCGCCGGTGGCGGTCAACCTCTCCGCCCGCCAGTTCGACCAGAGCAAGCTGCCGGAACTGATCGCCCAGGTACTGGAAGAAACCGGCCTGCCGGCGCGGCTGCTGGAACTGGAGTTGACCGAAAGCCTGGTGATGCGCGACCCGGAGCGCAGCTCGGACATCCTCAACCGCTGCAAGGCGCTGGGGCTGCAGATCGCGGTGGACGACTTCGGCACCGGCTATTCCAGCCTCGCCTACCTGCGCCGCTTCCCCATAGACCGGCTGAAGATCGACCGCTCCTTCATCAAGGACATCGTCGAAGAACCGGACGACGCCGCCATCGCCCGCACCGTGGTCGCCATGGCCCACAGCCTGCGCCTGGCGGTGGTGGCCGAAGGAGTGGAAAGCGTGGCGCAGCTGCGCTTGCTGCGCGAATGGCAGTGCGACATCTACCAGGGCTTCCTCTCCAGCCGGCCGCTGCCGGGCGAGGAGATCAGCGCGCTGCTGGCCGGCCTGCGCGCCGCGCATCTGGTTGGATTGCCGCTGCCGGTGGAGCCGGCCTAGACCGACGCACGGCTCAGGGGGTCGGTCGAGCCGCAGAAGTTGAACCGCGGCCAGCGCCGCCCTGCTCCCTCCCCCTTGCGGGGGCGGGCTGGGGAGAGGGGGCGCCCCCGAAGGGGGCAATAGGGACACCCCTGGTACCGAGCACTCCCCCTCCCATCCCGAAAAGCTCAAACCCCGCTGGACGACTCCAGCACCCGCAGCAGGCTGGCGGTGTCATCCCGGCCTCCGCCCTGCGCCATCAGCGCATTGAGCTGCTGCCACACCTGCGCCGCGACCGGCAGCGGTACGCCCAGGCGATGCGCTTCACCCAGCGCGATTGCGAAGTCCTTGTGGTGTAGCCGGGCTTCGACGCCGGCGGAAAAATCCCGCGACACCATGCGCCCGCCCATCACCTCCAGCACCCGCGAGGCGGCGGAGCCGCCCATCAGCGCCTGACGCACCGCGGCAATGTCCACTCCGTGGGCGCTGGCCAGGCGCATTGCCTCGGCACTGGCTTCGATGGCCGCCACCATGATCAACTGGTTGCAGGCCTTGGCCACCTGGCCGGCACCGGCCGGGCCGATATGCACCACCCGGCTGCCCAGCTTTTCCAGCAGCGGCAGCACACGCGCCAGCACGTCCGCTTCGCCGCCGGCCATGATGGCCAGCGTCGCCGCCTCTGCGCCCACCGCGCCGCCGGACACCGGCGCATCCAGCCAGCCCACGCCCTGTGCCGCATAGCGTTCAGCCAGTTCGCGTGCGGTCGCCGGGGCGATGGTGCTCATGTCCACATGCACGCCGCCGGGCTGGAAACCCTCGGCCAGGCCATGCTTGCCGAAGGCCAGCTCGCTCACATCCGCGCTGCCGGTAACGACGGAGAACACCACCTCGCTGCGTGCCGCCAGCTCGGCCGGCGTGGCGCAGACCGCCGCACCGGCCCGGGCCGCCTCGGCAGCCGCTTCCGGCCGCCGCGCCCACACCGCCAGCTCATGCCCGGCGGCGATCAAGTGGCCCAGCATCGGCCGCCCCATCGCCCCCAGGCCGACGAAGCCCAGCTTCATTCGCCGGCCCCGCCGCTCATGCGCTCCAGCAGCTTGAGCACGCCGATGGAGTCGTCCTCGCCCAGGCCGCTGCCGACCATGGCGTTGAACATCTGCGCGGTGGCCGCCGCCGCCGGCAGGGCGAGGCCGAGGCGGTGCGCCTCTTCCATGACGATGCGCATGTCCTTCTGGTGCATCCAGGCCTTGAAGCCGGGCTTGAAGTTGCGGTCCAGCATGCGCTGGCCGTGGTTCTCCAGCACCCGCGAATAGGCGAAGCCGCCGAGCAGCGCCTCGCGCACCCGGCCTGCGTCCACTCCGCTGCGGGTGGCGAAGTTCAGCGCCTCGGCCACCGCCGCCACGCCCACGCCGGTCAGGATCTGGTTGCAGGCCTTGGCCACCTGGCCGGCGCCGGAATCGCCGATGCGGGTCACCGACTTGCCCATGGCCTCGAACAGCGGCCTGGCCTTGTCGAAGGCGGCCTGCTCGCCACCCACCATGATGGTCAGCGTGGCGGCGATGGCACCGACCTCGCCGCCGGACACCGGCGCGTCCAGCATCGGAATGCCCTTCTCCGCCATACGCGCCGCCACCGCCTGCGCCGCGGCCGGTGCGATGGTGCTCATGTCCACGTGGACCAGCCCCGGCCGCGCGCCTTCCGCCACGCCGCCGGCGCCCAGCGCCACCTGCTCCACGTCCGGCGCATCGGCCACCATGGAAATGGTCACCTCCACCTGCGCAGCCACCTCGGCCGCGCTGGCGTAACCCTTGGCGCCAGCTTCCAGCAGCGGCGCCATGGACTCCTGGCGGCGGGTCCACACATGCACCTTGTGGCCGGCCTTGAGCAGATTGAGGGCCATGGGGCGGCCCATCAGGCCGAGTCCGATGAATCCAACTTCCATTGGGATTGCACTCCTTGCGAGGGATGGGAGGGCCGCCGCGCGCCGCGGCTACCGCGGGAGCGCCGCCGGGCGGATAATGCGGCCATGACTTACGCCCCAATCATCAAGGAAATCGCCCGTGGCGCCAAGGGCGCGCGGCCTCTGGACGTGGCCGCCGCGGCCGCGCTTTTCGGCGACATCCTGGACGGCAAGGTGCCGGATCTGGAGCTGGGCGCCATCCTGATCGCGCTGCGCGTGAAGAGCGAATCGCTGGATGAGTTGCTGGGCTTCAAGCAGGCGATGGACGTGCGCACCGCCCAGGTCGCCGTGCCGCCTGGCCCGCGCTGCGTAGTGCTGCCCACCTACAACGGCGCCCGCCGCCAGCCCAACCTGATGCCGCTGGTGGCGCTGCTGCTGGCGCGCGAAGGCGTACCGGTACTGATCCAGGGGCGGCACGACTTCGAATCCCGCGTCAGCCCCTTCGAGCTGTTGTCCGCCCTCGGCCTGGAACGCGCGGCGGATGCGACGGCGGCCTCCGCCCAGCTCGCCGAGCGTCGCCTCGCCTGTATCGGCGTCGAGCTGCTGCTGCCCGGACTGGACCGCCTGCTGGCGCTGCGCACCCGCTTCGGCCTGCGCGGCAGCGGCCACATCATGGCCAAGCTGCTGGACCCGGCCCGCGGGCACAGCGTGCGGGTGGTGGCGGTGACCCACCCGGAGTACCTGGAGCGCATGGATGCCTTCCTGCGCGCGGACGCCGGCCCGGCGATGCTGCTGCGTGGCACGGAAGGCGAGATCTACGCCAACCCCCGGCGTTGCCCGACGCTCGCCGTCTACGAGAACAGCGAAGGCCGGGTGGCGGTGGCCGGCGAGGAAGGCGGCGCGCCGCCGCTGGCCGGGCTGCCGGACAATCCCTCCATCGCCGACAACGTGCGTCTGATCCAGGCGGTGCTCGCCGGCGAACAAGCAGTTCCCGGCCCCATCCAGGCGCAGGTCGACGCCTTGATGGCCTTGGCGAAAGCGCCGTAAACGCAGCAAGGGGAGCGGCTCCGCTCCCCTTTTTCATGTGGCTGACGATTCAAGCTTCCTGATGATTCCAGCGCCACAACGCCGGCTCTGCAGACTATCGTCTTCCAGCTGAACGCCCTACCGCCGGATGAGTAAGGCGCCGGCTTACAGATCGCTGAAGAACTGCACCTTGACGTCCCGCGGCGGCGCAGAAAACGGCGCCGAGCTCACCAGCAGATCCGCCCCCGCCGCGACATAAGCCTCGGCGTTGTCCACCTTCACGCCGCCAGCGGCGGCAAGCAGGCAAGGCAGCTGGCGCACATCCAGCGCGGCGCGGCACTCGGCCACACGGTCCGGCGGGAATTTCTCGGTCTGCACCACATGGGCGCCGGCCTGGGCCCAGGCCAGCGCCTCGTCCACCGTGCCGACCTCGACCACCACCTTCTTCTCCGGCTCCGCCGCCCGCAGGCGCGCCACCGTCACCGCCGGCGATTCGTCCAGGTACAGCCGATGCTCCGGGAAGACCAGCAGGGTTTCGGAGAGGCCCAGCCGGTGCATGGTCGCGCCGGCGCAACGCACCGCCTTCACCGACAGTGCCTTGGTGCCCGGAACCGTCTTGCGGGAGCAGGCCACCGGCACCCGCTTGCCCTTGTGCTGGGCCGCCTGGACGATGGCCGCCGCCGCGCTGGCGATGCCGCTGGCCCACTCGACCAGCACCTGGGCGGTCTTCCAGGTGCGGTGCAGCACCTCGGCGCTGCCGTCGGCGGTGAGGATGGGCGCCTGGAAGGACAAACTTTCGCCGGAGCGCGACTCGAGCCGCACCCGCGCGCCGCCGAGCTCGAACAAGCGGGCGGCCTCCTCCACGCCGCAGACCGTCATCGGCCCGCGGGCGAAGAAGCTCAGCCGTGCCGGCCGCGGGCCGATGCGCAGGCTGTCGGTGGTGAGGTCGCCGCAAGGCACGTCGTCGGCGAGCAAGGCGGCCAACTCTTGATCGCTCAGTACCGGATGACGCATAGAACCCCTTTTCCTGGTTGGTCGGCGCGATCCTCAGTGGCGGGAAAAGAGGTCGCGCAGGGCGCACAAGGCCCGTGTTGGATCGAAGCGGGTATCCGCCAGCGCCTCGCCGGCGATCAGTTTTTCCAGCGCGGCCTGCGGCTCGCTTTCGCCGGTCAGCAGCACTTCGGCGCCGCGCTTGGCCATGTGGCGCAGGAAGCCGTCACCGGCGCTGCCCGCCACCACCAGATCCACGCCGTCCAGCGGATGCGGGCCGACGTCGTCAAAGTAGTGGAAAAGCTGCGCCTTCTCCAGCGTGATGCGCTCGGGCACCGGCAGCGGGCTACCCGGCGCGCAATCATAGATCAACCACTCGCGCGTCTTGCCCGCGTGGCCGGACACCTCCAGGAACTCTCTGGTGGCGACCGCGATGCGCATGCGTCCTTCGAGCCCGCTCAGGATAGAACCGGCGCCGCAGCGCCAGCCTCCCGGTCGATCTCCTCGACGAAGCAGCCCACCGGTGGCCCGAGCACGCCGTCCGCAGCCTCGAAACGGACAACAAAGACTTCCACGTCCAGCACTTCCTCGATGTGCCCGACCTTCACCACCACGCCGCGGGTGCCGGCCGCAGCCAGCAGTTCGCCCTCGGGCACGCCCGGCAGGCTGCCATCGTTGTGGATGTCGTCCACCGCGAACACGATGGTGCCCGGCGGATAGGTTGGCTCGCCCGACAGGGCTTCCGGCTGAATTGGCGTTTCCATGTTCACCCCCAGATTTCCGCAGCTACTTTCAGGCGCTCGACCGGCGCACCGCCGATCAGGTGTTCGTCGATGATGGCCGCCACGTCGCCCGCCGCCACGCCGCCATACATGACCGCGTCCGGATAGACCAGCACGCTGGGCCCGCTCATACAGGGGCCGAGGCAGCCGGTGTTGGTCACCGCGAAGTCGTTCCACAGGTTGCGGGCCTGGAAGGCCTCCTGGAAAGCCTGGAAGACGTCCATGCAGCCCTTCTGCTGACAGGAGCCGCGGGGATGACCGGGCGGGCGCCCCTGGACACAGACAAGTACGTGCTTCTTCGGCTTCGGCATGACTAGGCTCCTGGAGGGAAAGGTTTCTCCCTGCCGAAGCAAGCCGGGTGCCATTGCCTTTCTGCAAGCAAGTCAAACACTTGCCTTGCCAGCACTGTCGTTTTTGCGACAAGCCCCAGCCGCCGTCGCGGGCAGGGCGGAGATACGACAATCGCCAGTCCGCCGCCGCGGCCCGCAAAAAGGCCGCGCCCCGCATGCCTGGGAGCATTGCGGGGCGCGGAGTGGCTTGCAGCGCTTGTGCAACGATTGGCGTGTCAGCCGCCGAAACGTCCGTCGCGGAAATCCGCCAGCGCTTCGTAGATCTGCTGCTCGGTGTTCATCACGAAGGGGCCGTACTGGGCGATGGGTTCGTTCAGCGGCCGGCCGGCGATCAGCAGCAGACGCGCACCTTCGGCCCCCGCCTCCACCACCACACCGTCCCGATCCGCCGCGTTGGCCAGCACCGCCATCCGTCGGTCGCCGATCTCCCGCCCGGCGACGGTGACCGCGCCGCGATAGACGTAGAGGAAGGCATTGTGCTCCGCCGGCAACCGCTGGCTGAAACGCCCACCGGCCGGCAGCTCCAGGTCCAGGTACAGCGGTTCGGTGCCCTCGCGGCTCACCGCGCCGTCCACACCGTGGCTGCTACCAGCGATGACCGTTACCGCCACACCGTCGTCGGTGGTGAAGGCGGGCAGGTCGGCAGCGGAAAAGTCGCGGTACCAAGGGTCTATCATCTTGTCCCTGGCCGGCAGGTTCAGCCACAGCTGGAAGCCTTCCATCAGGCCGTCTTCCTGCTCCGGCAGTTCGGAGTGGACCACCCCGCGCGCCGCCGTCATCCACTGCACGCCGCCGTTCTGCAGCAACCCTTCATGGCCGGCGCTGTCGCGGTGGCGCATGCGGCCGGCAATCATGTAGGTCACCGTTTCAAAACCGCGGTGCGGATGATCCGGAAAGCCGGCGATGTAGTCGTCCGGGTCGTCGCTGCGGAAAGCATCCAGCATCAGGAAAGGATCCAGCCGCCGCTGCAGCGGCTGGGTCAGCACCCGGGTGAGCTTTACCCCGGCGCCGTCCGAGGTGGCCTGTCCGGCCACCAGGCGCTCCACCTCACGGGAACGATTCACCGTGTCGGGCCGCATCGTTTGTGTCGTGGTCGTCATGATGGTCTCCTGTTCTGGGGTGAAACGGGGTTCAGGCGAAAGCGGCGTCCATGTCCGCTTCGGCATCGGTGAAAGCCTGGGTTGCGGCCTCTTCGCCCAGCGCCAGTCCTTCGGCGTAGATGAAGCTGACGTCGGTCATGCCGAGGAAGGCCAGCACCGTCTTGAGATAAGGCACCTGGCTGTCGGCCGGGGTGTCGCGGTAGCGGCCGCCACGGGCCAGGGCCACGTACACCTTCTTGCCCTTCAGCAGGCCTTCCACGCCGTTCTCGGTGTAGCGGAAGGTGACGCGGGCGCGGGCGATCGCATCGATCCAGTTCTTCAGCTGCACCGGCACGCCGAAGTTGTACATCGGCACGCCCAGCACGACCGCGTCGGCGGCCTGGATCTCGGCGATCAGCGCATCGTCCAGCGCCACCCGCGCCGCCTGTTCGGCACTGCGCTGCTCGGCCGGCGTGAAGAGCGCGCCAAGCGCGGCTTCATCCAGCACGGGGTGAGGATTGGCGGCGAGGTCGCGGACCGTCAGATTGGCGTCCGGATTCGCGGCGCGCAGACGGCTCACGATGCGCTCGGCGAGACGGGTGGAGTTGGCACCAACGGTGCGGGCACTGGCGTTGATCTGCAGGATGTTCATGAGTGTTCTCCTTGTTCGGGCGGGGGTGCTTACTGCATGGAGCTCACTTTATTACCGCCTTCATTGCGGATAAATCCGCTTCCTCGGATAACATTGACCCACAAATGGAACAATACGATGCCAACGATCTGCTGATCTTTGCCCGGGTGGCCGAAGCCGGCAGCTTCACCCGCGCCGCCGAACGGCTGAAACTGCCGAAGTCCACTATCTCCCGCCGCATCAGCCAGCTGGAGGAGCGCCTGGGCGAACGCCTGCTCCAACGCACCACCCGGCGGCTGAATCTCACCGAGTTCGGCCACAGCTTGCTGGAGCATGCCCGTCAGGTGGCGGCGGAGGTCGATGCGGTCGCGGCGCTGGCGGAGCACAGGCAAGCCCGGCCCAGCGGCCGCCTGCGGGTCTCCATGCCCAGCGACTTCGCCAACCTGCTGCTGGTGGACATGCTGGCCGCCTTCGTCGCCATGCATCCGGCGGTCACGCTGGAGCTGGATCTGTCACCACGGCGGGTGGATCTGCTGGGCGAGAACTTCGACCTCGCACTACGCATGGGCACTCTGCCGGACGACGCCAACCTGGCCGCCCGCCGCATCGCCATCTACCCCTCGGGCCTGTATGCCTCGCCCAACTACCTCGCCGCCCGCGGTGCCCCCGACACACCGGAAGCCCTGGCCGACCATGACTGTCTGCACCTGCTCGGCCGCAATAGCGAACCCGCCGCCTGGTGCCTGCGCCAGGGTGAAAAAGAATGGACCGGCACGCCACCCGGCCGCAGCATCGCCAATTCGCCGGAACTGCTGATCCGGCTCGCCCGCGCCGGCGCCGGCATCGTCGCCGCACCGGAGTACTTCGCCCTGCCCTATGTGCGGCGGGACGAATTGCGGCGCATCCTGCCCGACTGGAGTCTGCCCTCGGCCACCGCCTGGGCGGTATTTCCCGGCCGCCGCTTGATGCCGACCAAGACACGCGCCTTCCTGGACATGCTGGAGACCGCCCTGAGTCCAGCCAGGGGATAGCGGGGCACATCGCGCCATGCTCGTTGATCCGTGGGAACTTTCCCGCCCGGTACCCGCACGAAATGCGCTCGACGCCTCCAACGGATAGCATTCCACCCGTGTGGCACCTCCCCTGCCGCCCCTTCTTCCCACCACTTTCCGACGACACCATGCCTGCAGCCTTCCTGACCTACCCGCGCGGCCCCTTCATCGCCCTCTTCCTCGTCTGCATCAGCCTGCTTGGCTTCGGTCTCTATCTGCAGCATGTGGTCGGCCTGCAGCCCTGCCCGATGTGCATCATGCAGCGCTACGCCTTCGTCGCCATCGCGCTGATCGCCCTCATCGCCGCCATCCACGGTCCCACCCGCGGCGGGCGCAAGGGCTACATCGGGCTGATCCTGATCGCAGCGCTTGCCGGCGCCAGCGTGGCGGCGCGCCAGAGCTGGATACAGCTCTACCCGCCGGAGTTCGCCGAGTGCGGCCCCGACCTTGGTTATATGCTGGACAGCTTCCCTCTCGCCGAGTCCCTGCCGATGATCTTCGGCGGCTCCGGTGACTGCAGTGCAGTGGACTGGACCTTCCTCAGCCTGTCGATCGCCAACTGGTCCCTGCTTTGCCTGCTGGGGATTGCGGCCGTGGCAGTGCATCAGCTGCTGCGTCGGCGTTAATCCCTCCATCCTGCTCTCTTCGCATTTTTCCTGCGCTGCAGCATGCGTTTTACGCATGCTGATGCCGTACGCCGGACGATAGCGGCCACCCAGCCAATACCCACGTTGGCAGAAATGGAATCCATTGCTATTGTTGGGGCACGGTTACCGGTATTGCATCGAACAGGAAGGCCGCAATCAGCGGCCTCCGCGCGAGGAGAGCCATCATGTATGAGCAATCGAATGCGAGCCGGGGAGTCCTTCCCCCCTGGTTCAAGGGCAGTCGGGAAGACTACTGCCAGCTCGAAAAGCTGCATGCCGAGATGCGCAGGAGGGAGAATTCAAAACGCCGCGCGCTGGCCTCGCGCTTGAGTGCCTACGCCCTCGTCAGCCTGGGGCTGGCAGCCGCGATGGGCCGCCTCGCGCTCGCCGAAGGCGACCCTGCGGTCGAAAGCACCAGCATTCCGGTATTCCCCTTTCTGGTTCTGACCGCAACGGTCGTCCTCTTCGAACTGGTCCGCTTTCTGGAGCGGCACGTGTTCGACCTGGACATGAATTTGCGCTTTGCACCATTGGCGCAGGAATGCATCCGCCGCGGGGAAGTGGACGAAAACCAGCCTGTGCTGCCCTATACGCCGGACGCGCCGCTCCATGCGGAATTGTTGCGCTTCGCCCGTGCACGGCGTGAGAACCGCCGCCTGCTACCGGCACTCTTCCGTGCCGGCTTCAGCCTGGGTGGTCATCTACCGCGCAGGCCGGGAAGCTGGAACTGAGACAGGTCCGCCAGGCTGTTCAGCCCAGCACACGGACGATGGCGCCGCCGATCTCGTAGATGCCGTCGCCCACCGCGTGGCAGCGCTTCACCTGCAGGCGCGTCACCAGCGGCGGCCGGTCCAGCTGGGCACCGGGGGAAGCAACCGCCACTTCGATCACCTCCAGTTCTCCGGGCACGTAAGCGGCCCGTATGGTCATCCCGCCGACGCTGATTTCCACGCACTCGGCCGCCACCACATCGCCATTGGGCAGAAAGATGGAGGCAGAGCAGCCGAGGGGAATGCGCCGGTCCAGCCGACGGTCCGGAGGAGTGGAGCGAGCATTCATTGGCAACCCCGCAGGATGACGATGCGCGATTGTAGCTGGCCTGCCCCTGCCAGCATCACGGACATATGCCCGCATCCGGGCGAAATCAGATCAACTGACACGCGCGCAGGCGCAGGCGTAGTCCGCGATGGCGGCCACAACCGGCTCTGCCTCGCCCACCGCCTGCTCCAGCCTGAACTCCACCTGCGGGTGGCGAGCAGCGATCTCCGCCAGCAACGCAGGCAGATCGCGTTTGAGGTGACCGCCCTGCGCCAGGAATACCGGCACCACCACCAGCCGTCGGCAGCCACCTGCGATCAGCGCCTCCGCCGCTTCAGCCAGCGAGGGCGACATCAGTTCCAGGAAGGCCAGCGCCACCTCCAGTTCCGGCTCCATCTCGCGCATGCGTTCGCTCATGCGTTGCATCGGCCCGGCCCATGCGGGGTCGCGAGCGCCGTGGCCGAAGAGGATGACCCCCTGGCGCGCCGTCATCGCGAAGGCTCCGGCGTCGCCAGGCGCTCAAGCACCCGGGAGGCGGCAAACAAGCCCACGCTGGCCGTCATCACCACGCTGGAGCCATAGCCGGCACAAGCCAGGCCCTGGGGCGCCTGACCAGGAGCGCAAACAGCCACCGGATAACGCAGCGGCTCGGTGGAATACACCGCCTCGATACCGAACTTGCGTCGCGGGTCACGTGGAAAGCCATGGTTCTTGCGCAGCGCCGCCCTCACCTTGGCCAGCAAGGGGTCCTGTTCGGTACGGGCCAGATCGTCCACCTTGATGCGGGTGGGATCCGTCTTGCCCCCAGCCCCTCCCGCCATCACCAGACGCAGCCCCCGCTCCTGGCAGACCGCTGCCATCGCAACCTTGGCGCGCACGTTGTCGATCGCATCCACCACGTAGTCCATGCCCTGCAGCAACGCTGCCGCATTCTCCGGCGTCAGGAAATCCTCCACCTGGATGAGCTCCGCCGCCGGGTTGATCGCCGCGATACGCTCCGCCATCGCCTGCACCTTGGCTTGGCCCAGCGTGGGCTCCAGGGCGTGGATCTGGCGGTTGATGTTGGACTCGGCCACGTTGTCCAGGTCGATCAAGGTCAGCCGCCCCACGCCACTACGCGCCAGCGCCTCGGCGACCCAGGAGCCGACACCACCGATTCCGACCACGCAGACGTGGCTCGCCGCCAGACGCTCAATGGCGCCCTCGCCATACAGGCGCTCGATACCACCAAAGCGGCGGGCGGCATCATGGCTCCCGGTCAAGGGCAGGGTGGAGTCTTCGGAAACAAGTGGCAGCGACATCTGGAAAAACGCAGCGGGAAATTCGGGCGATCTTACCCCAGCCACACTTCCGCACCGAACGCCTCTGGCCATCGAGCGAGGCATGGCGGAACAGAGCCGTCAGACGATCTCCGTAGCCGGCAGGCGTGCCTTCTGACTATCCAGCCAGACCCCCAGCCCCTGCGCATTCAGCTCCAGGTCATCCCGCAGCAGCTCCAGCACGGAATCCTCCGACAGCAGCCATCCCTGCCGCGCCGATTCCTCCCGCACGATCTGCTCCAGGCCGGCGAGTATCTCCACATGGCGCGCCACACCATCTCCGCGTGCAGCCTTGGCCACTGCGACCTGGGTATCGATGAGGCGGTGCAGATCGTCGGCCAGCCGTTCTATGTCGGTCACCCGGCTGTAGTGGGTCAGGAACATTGCCTGGGGCGAGCGGGCAAGCATGCGATTCACCGATGCGTGCAGCGCATTCGGGTCGAACTGCGTGGGCGTGGTGCTTGGGAAGATGAAGGCGCGACCATCCACATCCAGCTCGCGGTAGGACAGGCCGAAGGTGTCGCCGGCGAAGAAGGCCTGGGCTTCTGCATCCCACAGGGCGATGTGGTGGCGAGCGTGGCCCGGCGTTTCCAGCACCTCGAAAGTACGACCGGCCAGCTCCAGTTCCTGGCCTTCCGCTGCGGCGACGATGCGCTCCTCCTCGAGCGGCACCAGGCGTCCATACAGCGAGAAGGCCCGTTCGGCGCCATACACCGCGGCGGTTCCCCGCCATAAGCGCGTCGGATCGACCATGTGCGGAATGCCGCGCGGATGCACCAGCAGCCTGGCCTTGGGCAGGGCACACATCAGGCTGCCGGCACCGCCGGCGTGGTCCAGATGAACGTGGGTCAATATCACCCACTCAACGGCATCCGGCGCCACGCCCAAGCCAGCCAGGGCGGCCAGCACGCGTGGCACCGAGGCATTACAGCCGGTATCCACCACCGCGGCGCGGCCACGGTGGACAACGATGTGGATGGCGGCAAGCAGCGGGCGGCCATAGCCGGAATCCACCGCATAGATGCCATCAGGATGCGCACAGAGATCATGCACGGTTGTCTTCCTCCGTCCTGTGGACTGTTTTGCGCAATTCTATCTGAGTAGGGGAAAGCGCTCTCCAGCCGCATTGCCCGTTGTGGCGGAATACGCCGGACCGTGGATGCGGGACGTTAAACTGTGCGCCCCTTTGCCTTCCGCCACCCCGGTACTTTCCATGGATTTCGACTTCGACCGACAACCTGATCGCCGCGCCGTTCCCGGCGAAAAGTGGGGCCGCTATGCCGGCCGTGACGTACTGCCGCTGTGGGTGGCGGATATGGACTTCACCGCGCCGCCCGCCGTGCTGGAAGCGCTGCGCGAGCGGCTGGACCACGGCATCTTCGGCTACACCGATGCCTGGCCCTCATTGCTGGAAGCGGTCATCGCCGGGCTGGCCCGCGACCATGGCTGGCAGATCGAGCCAGAGTGGCTGGTATGGCTGCCGGGCGTGGTCACCGGCTTCAACCTCGCCTGCCGCGCCGTCGGCAAAGCGGGTGACAGCGTCTTCACCGCCACGCCGGTCTATCCGCCCTTCCTGTCGGCGCCGGACAACTGCGAGCGCCGCCTGATCACCACGCCCCTGGTCGAAGGCCCGACACGCTGGGAATGGGACAGGCAGGCGACCGAGCAGGCGCTGGCCGAGGATACCCGGCTGTTCATGCTGTGCAGCCCGCACAACCCGGTGGGCCGGGTATTCGACCACGACGAGCTGCAATGGCTTGCCGACCTTGCCGAGCGGCGCGATCTCATCATCTGCAGCGACGAGATCCATTGCGGCCTGGTGCTGGACGCGGACAAGCCGCACATTCCTCTCGCCGCGCTGAATCCCGAAATCGCCCGCCGCAGCATCACGCTGATGGCGCCGTCCAAAACCTGGAACATCCCGGCGCTCTACTGCGCCTTCGCCATCATTCCGGATGCCGGCCTGCGGGCCAGTTACCGGCGGGCGATGCGCGGCATCGTGCCGCATGTGAATGTGCTCGGCCTGGCGGCGACCGAAGCTGCCTACCGCGACGGCGGCACCTGGCGCACCGCACTACTGGACTACCTGCGCGGCAACCGCGAGCGGGTGATGGAAGCCGTCGCCACCATGCCCGGCCTGCGCACCACCCGGCCGGAGGCGACCTATCTCGCCTGGCTGGATTGCCGCGACAGCGGGCTGGCGGACCCGGCGGCCTTTTTCGAAGCCGCTGGAGTAGGCCTGTCCGACGGTCGTCCCTTTGGCCTGCCCGGCTTCCTGCGGCTCAACTTCGGCTGCACACGGGCAACGTTGGACACCGCGCTGGAAAGAATGCAACGCGCCCTGGCCGCGCGCTGAAGCCCGGCCTGGACCGCCGCAGTCAGCGGCGGCTCAGGAAGCGCGCTTCGAACTCCGCCGCCGGCACCGGCGGGCTGCACAGGTAACCCTGGTAGGCGCCGCAGCCCAGGGTAGCCAGCAAGGCGAGCTGGGAGGCGGTTTCCACCCCTTCCGCCTGAACGCCGATCTCCAGCGCCCGCGCCATCGCGACCACCGCGGCGGCAATCGCGAGGTCATTGCGGTCGTCGGCCAGGTCCTTGACGAAGCTGCGGTCGATCTTGAGCTTGTCGATGGCGAAACGCTTGAGATAGGCGAGGCTGGAATAGCCGGTGCCGAAGTCGTCGATGGCCAGGCGCACGCCCAACTCCTTCAGGCGAACCAGCATGGCGGCGGCGCGTTCGCCCTGGTCCATCAGGTTGCTCTCGGTGATCTCCAGCTCCAGCTGCCGCGCCGGCAGGCCGGTTTCCGCCAGCACCTCGCGCAGCATGGCGCCCACGTCCTGGCGCTTGAACTGCGCGGCCGACAGATTCACCGCCATCGTGCCGAAGGCGTAGCCCGCCGATAGCCAGGCCTGCGTCTGGCGGCAGGCCTCGCGCAGCACCCACTCGCCCAGCGGCAGGATGAGGCCGGTTTCCTCGGCGATGGGGATGAATTCCGCCGGAGAGATCATCTTCTCCCCCGCGGGCTGCCAGCGCACCAGCGCCTCGGCACCAAGCAGGCGGCCATCGGCCACCGACAGCACCGGCTGGTAGAAGACAACGAATTCGTCCTGCGCCAGCGCACGCCGCAGGCGGGTTTCCAGGTCCAGACGCTGGCTGGCGTAGCGGGTCAGATCTTCGGTGTAGAAGCCGTAGGTGTTGCGGCCCTGGCTCTTGGCGCGGTACATCGCCGCATCCGCGTTGCGCACCAGTTCCATGAACTCCCAGCCGTCGTCCGGATAAAGGCTGATGCCGACGCTGACGTGGATGAAGACCTCGTGGCCGGAGGACAGCGAGAAGGGCTCGGCCAGCCCCTCGATCAGGTTCTGCGCCACGGTGGCCGCGTCGCCCGGCGTCTCCACATGCTCCAACAGCACCATGAACTCGTCGCCGCCCAGGCGGCCTAGAGTGTCCTCATCCCGCAGGCGGCGGCGCAGGCGGCCGGCGACCTCGCACAGCAGCTCGTCGCCCACCGAGTGCCCAAGGCTGTCGTTCACCGTCTTGAAGCGGTCGAGGTCGAGGAACATCACCGCCACCCGCTTGCCGCGGCGCTGGGCGACCTCCAGCGCATGCTCCAGGCGGGAGAGCACCAGCAGGCGGTTGGGCAGATCGGTGAGCGGATCGTGGTGGGCGAGGTACTCCAGCCGCGCCTCGGTCTGCTTGAGCTTGCTGATGTCGGTGAACACACCGACGTAGTGGCTGAGCTCGCCGGCCTCGTTGCGCACCGCGTTCAGGGTGAGCCACTCCGGGTACAGCTCGCCGTTGCGGCGGCGGTTCCACAACTCGCCCTGCCAATAGCCGGTCTCGGTCAGCGCCGCCCACATGGTGTGGTAGTAGGCGCGGTCATGACGGCCGGACTGGAGAAAGCGCGGATTGCGGCCGATGACTTCTTCCCGTTCGTAGCCGGTGACCACGGTGAAGGCACGGTTGACCGAGACGATGCGGCCTTCCAGATCGGTGATGAGCACGCCATCGTGGGTGCTCTCGATCACCGCCGTGTTCAACCGCAGGCGCTCGGTGGCCGCACGCTGCTCGCTGATGTCGCTCCATACGCCGACGATGCGCAGCGGCGCACCATCCGCGGCCCGCACCAGCCTGGCCTCGTCGCGCAGCCACAAGCTTTCGCCATCGCCACGCAGGAAGCGGTATTCCCGCACCCGCTGCTCGCCGTCCTGCAGGTCGACGGGCAGGGTGCTCGCCAGTGCCTGTTCGGCCGGATGCAGACAGCTCGCCCACCAGCCGGGCCGCAGCGCGGCGGCCGTCTCATGGCCGGTCAGGCGCAGCAGGTTGTCGCTGATCCAGGTAAGCCGCCAGCTGCCGTCGCGCCGCTCCATCGTGTAGTTCACCGACGGGCTGGTGGCCAGCACCTCCTGCAGGCGCTCGCTGGTCTGGCGCAGCGCCGCGCGCTCGCGGATGAGTTCGGCTTCGCGGAATACCTTGTCCAGCACCAGCGGCAGTTCGTGCAGGTAGCTGTCGTGCTTCACCAGGTAATCGGATACGCCCAGGCGCAGCGCCTGGGCGGCGATCTCCTCGCTGCCCTGGCCGGTGACCATGACGATGGGCAGATCCAGCCGGCGCTCCTCGCGCAGCACCTTGGTGATGTCCAGCGCATTCATGCCGGGCAACAGGAAGTCCAGCAGCACCACGTCGTAATCGCAGGGCAGACCGGGCGCGGCGGGCAGGCAGGCGAGCACTTCGTCGGCGGTCGCCACGTTGCGGATGCGCAGGTGGGGCGCCGCATGCAGCAGATGGCGCCGGGTGAGGTCGATGTCGAAGCGATGATGCTCGGCGTAGAGCACCCGGATCGGCCGGCTGCGGTGGGCCTGCTCGGCGCGCGAGCGGTTCAGCGCCACCTCCAGCGTGCGCGGCAGGCGCTCCAGGTAATCGCCATCCTTGACCAGGTAGTCGTCCGCGCCGGCCTTCAGCGCCGCCACCGCCGCGCCCTGGTCGCCGGAGCCGGTGAGCACGACGAAAGCCAGCGGCAGATGCCGTTCGCGCACCCAGTTCAGCAGGTCCATGCCGCTGCCGTCGGGCAGGGCGAGATCGGCCACCACCACTTCGTAGCCGGCCTCGCCTTTCAGGCGCTCCACGCCCTGCGCCACGCTGGTGGCCAGTTCGAGTGCTGTCCTCGGCATGCCGCGCGCGAGGCCGCGGCGGACCAGGTCGGCATCGACCGGATTGTCTTCGACGTAAAGGACTCTCATCCGCGGCCCCGCCTCACGGCCCTCAAACCCGCGCGGGCTTGTTGAGCGCACACCAGTAAAGCTCGATCTGGCTGGCGACCTGGGTGAATTTGTCGAAATCGACCGGCTTCAGGATGTAGGAGTTGGCGCCCAGGGTGTAGGCGGTTTCGATGTCCGCATCCTCGTCCGAGGTCGTCAGCACCACCACCGGCACGCTGCGCGACACTTCCTCGCGCTTGTACTGGCGCAGCACGTCCAGGCCATGCACCTTGGGCAGCTTGAGATCCAGCAGCACCACCAGCGGCAGCGGCTCGCCGGCGACCCAGCGCGGCAGGAAGTCCAGCGCCTCCTGGCCATCGCGGGCAACCACCAGCGGATTGACCAGGTGGCGGCGGTTGAAGGCGCGGCGGGTGAGGTCCAGATCGGCGGGATTGTCCTCGACCAGCAGGATGGGGCGGGCGGTAGGCAGCAGTTCGCTCATAGCGGCAACTCCAGGTGGAAGGTGGCACCCTGCCCCACCGCGCCCTCGGCCCATACCCGGCCACCCATGCGCTGCACCGCCTTGCGCACGATGGCGAGGCCGACGCCGGTGCCGGCATAGTCCTCGGCCCGCTGCAGACGCTGGAAGATTTCGAAGATGCGATCGTGGAATTTCATGTCGAATCCGATTCCATTGTCCTGGACACGTACATGACAGCGGTCACCCTCCTCCTGGGCCGAAATACGAATTTCGGGCGAGACCGCGTCCCTTGAGTACTTGAGAGCGTTATCGACGAGATTTCGCAGAACTTGCGCCAGGCCGTCAGGGTCGGCTTGCACCTTCAGCTCCGGCAGGTCCACTTCGATACGGGTATGCCCGCTTTCCAGCTCCACGGCCCGCTCGGCGAGTATGCCACGCACCATGTCGGGCAGGTTTACCTCGGTCCGCTGCAATGTGCGGCGCTCCATGCGGGAATAAGCGAGCAGATCGTCGATCAGGCGCGCCATCTGTTTCACCCCGGCGCGGATGTGGCGGACGAAGAGCTTCCCCTCCTCATCCAGCCGTTCGGCGTAGTCCTCCATCAACAGGTGGCTGTAGCCATCGATGCCACGCAGCGGTGCCTTGAGGTCATGGGACACCGAGTAGGCGAAGGTCTCCAGCTCCTTGTTCAGCACCGCGAGCTGGGCGGTGCGCTGCTCCACCCGCGCTTCTAGTTCGGCGTTGAGTTCGCGGATTTCCGCGTCCGAACGGTGGCGTTCGGTGATGTCGGTGAGCAGGCCGGTCCGCTCCGTCGGCTCGCCGTCTGCCCCGCGCTGCAGGCGGCCGCGCTCTTCCACCCAGATGTATTTGCCGGCGGCAGTGCGGATGCGGTACTCGCGCATGAAGTGCTCCTCGGCGCCTGCTGGCTGCGCAAGGCGCTCGCGGTCGTCTGGATGCACCAGGTCGATGAAGCGGAAGTCGTCGGCAATCAAGGCCTCGGCGCTGTAACCCCAGCGATGGACGTTCTCGGAAACGTAGACGACCGGCCAGCCGGGCGACAGGCGCCAGCGGAACAGCACCGTCGGGCTGGCCTCGACCACTTCCGCCGCAGCCTTCAGCGCCGCCTGGTCGCGGTAGCGGTTGGTGAGGTTGAGCAGCGCGCCGATGACCGCCGGCCCGCCTTCGTAGTCGATCCGGCTGCCATACACCTCCACCGGGAAGGTGCTGCCGTCCCGCCGCAGGCCGCGGAACTCGTACTGCACGAAATCGACCTCGCCAGCGGTGCGGCGGCGCAGCTGCTCGGCCACCCGCGGCAGATCGTCCGGATGCACCAGGCGGGTGATGGGCAGATCGATGATGTCATCCACCTCATAGCCGAACCACTCGGCCAGCCGCGGGTTGGCGTAGGTCATGCGGCCGTCGCGGACGAGATAGACACCCACCAGCGTGCGCTCGACCAGCCCGCGGAAACGGGCCTCGCTCGCGGCGATGGTGGCGGCGGCATCCCGATCCTGCTGCATGTCGAAGCAGCTGCCGATGTAGCCAAGGAAACGGCCATCCGCGCCGAGGATGGGTTCGGCGTGGCTGGCCATCCAGTGGTAGTCACCGTTGCGGAAGCGCAGGCGGTATTCGATGGAAAAGGGCCGTCGCGCCGCCAGCGCGGCACGGAAGATCTGCTGCCAATTGGCGAGATCCTCCGGGTGCATGCCGGCCAGCCAGCCGTCGCCGGTTTCCTGCGCCAGCTCGCGCCCGGTGAAGGACAGCCAGGCCTGGTTGAGGTAATCCACCGCGCCCGCAGCGTCCGCGCGCCATATCGGGTTGGGCATGCGGTCCAGCAGGCGGACGTGGTAGTCGCGCGAATCCAGCACCTCGCGCATCAGCGAAGATAGCTGGCGGCCGAGCAGCCCCAGCTCATCGCTGCCGGATACAGGCCGCGGCAAGCTGCCGCCACGCGCCTGGGAGCGGGTGTAGGCCAGCAACTGCTCGATGCGGTCGGTCAGCAGCACCTTCACCAGGGCGCCGATGCCCAGGGACAGTAGCAGGATGGGCAACAGCACGATCAGGCTCTGCCGCAGGGCCTGCTGACGGGCCGAACGCAGCAAGATGCTGGTATCCATCAGGATGACCGCGTAGCCCGCCTGGGTTGAGCGGATCTGCCCGGCCGGCGCCGGCAGCCGCACCGGGAAGACGCCCCACAGGCGATCGCTGGCGCGGTCCCCCGCCAGTTGGCCGGCGAGCGTACGGCGTGCCGCGCTGACCAGGGCCGAAGGCGGCCCCTGCAGTCCGGCCTCGGCCAGCGTGCGCCCCTCCAGGCCCGGCTGGGTGGCGGCAATGATGCGCTCGCCACCACCGATAAAGGCCGCATACACCAGGTGCGGCAAGGTCACCTTCTGCGCCACCAGCTGGCGCGCGTAGCGGCCGTCGCCTTCCGCCAGCGCCGCCTCCAGATTGGTCGCCAGCGTGCCGCCCGAGTGGCGGGCGATCATCTCTACCCGGGAGCGGGCATCCTCCGAGTAGCTGTTGAGAATGAAGGCGAACTGGCCGGCAGCCACCAGCACACCGAACACCAGGACGATGCCGAGCAGCAATTGGCGCAAGGGCAGGTAGCTGACCACCTCATACCTCCTCGACTAGGCTGGGATCCAGCAGACTTTCTCCAGACACCTCCGCATGAAGCAGGCGGTAGGTGCGCAGGGTGGCCGACACCCGGCCCATCGTCTCCGCCAGTGCGCCGCTCGCGAACAGGCGGCGGTTCTCCGCCGGGTCCGGCAGCCGCAGGCCCTGCAGGGCGGCACCGAAGGAGTCCGGCGCCAGGCCGGCGCGCGGACCCAGCGTCTGGGCAGCCGCCCGCGGGTCCGCCAGCAACCGTTCGCGAGCGGCGAAATGCACCGCCATCAACTGACGCACATCCGCCCGCCGGCTGGCGAGCTGCAGTTCGCGGACGACGATCACATCCGCCACCTCGCCAGTCATTTCCTTGGTGGAGAACAGCTCCAGCGCCCCTAGGCCAAGCAGGCGGGAACGCATCGGTTCAGCGCTGACCAGGGCATCCACCTGTCGCTCGAGATAGGCGTCCTCGTGACGATCCAACGGCAGGGGAACAAAGACCACTTCATCCAGGCCGATGCCTGCGCGCTCCAGCACCTTGGCGACCAGGTAAGCCCCGCCAGCCTCGGTCTCCACGCCGATGCGCGCACCGCGCAGGGAAGCCAGCCCGGCCGCTGGCGGCCTCGCCAGCAGGCTGCTGCCACCTTCGGAGAAATCCACCACGCAGACCACACGCGGCGACTGGTCATGCGCGGCCAGCAGCAAGGCTTCGTCCAGCGTGACCACAGCGGCATCCAGACCACCGTTGCGGAAGGCTTCCAGCACCATGGACGGATTGGGAAAGTCCAGCAGGCGGGCGCAGCCGGAAGGCAACAAGGCATGCGATTCCGCCAACCTCAAGCTGGCGCCACCGGGCCACAGGCTGGCGCCGACCAGCAGGGGTTCGCGCGCCATGCCGCAGCCCGGCAGCGCGGACGACAGCGCCGCGCTCATCGGCAAGGCAGGCAAGGCGGTGAGAAAACGACGACGCTCCACGCTCCGGCACCACTCCTCGTCACGCGCCGACGAGCGGCCACGGTTGGGAACAGGCCGCAGGCCGGCATTGCGCCCACCCGCAGCAATTTGCGTTTCGACCAATGAGTGTAATGCAGACGGGGTCCGCCACGCGCTTATGCAAGGGCGGGCGGATGAGGAGCAGTCGTTGGCAACCGCCGGAAAACCGGGTGCAATTCAGTAAAAAGAAAACCCTGCCGCGCAAAAACAAAAGGCCCACAGCCATCGGCTGCGGGCCTTTGCGTCCATAACGGGCGCGGGGAGACGATCAGAACGGGATGTCGTCGTCGAAATCGCCAAAACCACCGCTGTTGCTATTGGAGTTGCTGCTGCTATTGGCATTGTTGCTCGGCGCCGGGCGGGAAGCCGGGGCCGGCGCGCGGGATTGCTGCGGCGCCGGCGCATCGTAACCACCGCCGTAGCCGCCGCTGTCGCCACCACGCATGGGCGCATCACCGCCTTCGCGGCGACCCAGCATCTTCATTTCGTCGGCGCGGATCTCGGTGGTGTAGCGCTCCTGGCCGTTCTGGTCCTGCCACTTGCGGGTGCGCAGGCTGCCTTCGATGTAGACCTGGCTGCCCTTGCGCAGGTACTGGCCGGCAATCTCGGCCAGCTTGCCGTAGAAGCTGACACGGTGCCATTCGGTGGCCTCGCGGCGTTCGCCGCTGGACTTGTCGCGCCAGTTCTCGGTCGTGGCCAGGCGGATGTTGCAGATCGCGTCGCCCGAGGGGGCAAAACGGCTTTCCGGATCAGCGCCGAGGTTGCCGACCAGAATCACTTTGTTAACGGAAGCCATCGGTTCTCCTTTGATTTCGAGATGCGGGCCGCCCGTCCGGGGCGACCATCAGGTTCTTTCAGCCGCCGCTTGCGGCCGGAACGGCACGCACGGGCGGGGGATTCATCGTTGCCGCCAGGGCCAGCCACAGCAGGGCGAGCCCGCCACAGGACAGGAAGACTGCCGCGGGGCCATGGTGCTGCGCCAGCCAGCCGCCCAGGGCACCGCCCAGAAAAAGTCCGGTGGATTGCAACGTATTGTAGACGCCCAGCGCGGTTCCCTTGGCGTCCGCCGGCGCGATCCGCGAGATCCACGACGGCTGAGTCGCCTCCAGCACGTTGAAGGCGATGAAGAACAAGGTCAGCCACAGCCCCAGCGCGTAAACACCTTGACCGAAGGCGTAGAAGCCGACCTGCACCACCACCAGCAGCGCCACCGCGCCATTGAACACCAGCTTCATGCGGTTATAGCGCTCGGCAAGGATGATGGCCGGCACCATGAAGACGAAGGACACCAGCACCGCCGGCAGATACACCTTCCAATGCTCGGCGACCGGCAGGCCTGCGGTGGAAATGAGCGCCGCCGGCACCATGACCCACATCGTGGTCTGGATGAGGTGCAGCACGAAAACGCCCGCATTGAGGCGCATGAGCTGGCCATCGCGCAGCACATCGACGAAGCGGCCGGCGTTGGCGCGCGGCACCTGCGGCGCGCCGGGCACCACCCAGCCCAGCACCGCCATCGCACAGAGCGCCAGCGCCGCGGTAAGCCAGAACAGCCCGCTCATGCCTATCCAGGCGTAGAGCAGCGGCGCGCCCACCAGCGAGAGGGCGAACACCAGGCCGATGCTGGAACCGATCATCGCCATCACCTTGGTGCGATGCTGGTCGCGGGTGAGGTCTGCGGCCAGCGCGGTCACCGCGGCGGAAATCGCGCCCGCGCCCTGCAGCACGCGGCCGGCGATGATGCCGTAGAGGCCGTCCGCACAGGCCGCGACCACGCTGCCGATGGCGAACAGCAGCAGACCGAAGAAGATCACCGGCTTGCGCCCGAAACGGTCGGACGCCGCGCCGTAGGCGATCTGCAGACAGGCCTGGGTCAGCCCATAGGCGCCGATGGCAAGCCCGACCAGCGTGAGGTTATCCCCACCCGGAATGTGCTGCGCGTGGGCGGAAAAGACCGGCAGGATCAGGAACAGGCCGAACATGCGCAGCGCGAAAATCGCCGCCAGGCTGACACCGGCCCGGCGTTCAGCGGACGTCATCGAATCGCGCGCAGAGGAAGACATGCTGGCGGTGGACAAAAGAACGCATTCTAACATTGGCCCGCAGCGCCCTTCTCTCTTATAGTCCAACGTTGCCCTCCGCCCTCCGCCCTCCTCCGACGCTGCCGCCCATGGACGAAATCCGCATTCGCGGTGCCCGCACCCACAATCTCAAGAATGTGAACCTGGATCTGCCGCGCAACCGGCTGACCGTGATCACCGGCCTTTCCGGCTCCGGCAAGTCCTCTCTCGCGTTCGATACCCTGTACGCGGAAGGCCAGCGGCGCTACGTGGAATCGCTCTCCGCCTACGCCCGCCAGTTCCTGCAGCTGATGGAAAAACCGGACGTGGACCTGATCGAAGGCCTGTCGCCGGCGATCTCCATCGAGCAGAAGGCCACCAGCCACAACCCCCGCTCCACCGTCGGCACCGTCACCGAGATCCACGACTACCTGCGCCTGCTCTACGCTCGCGCCGGCACGCCCCACTGCCCGGACCATCCGGAGCATGCGCTGGAGGCGCAGAGCGTGTCGCAAATGGTGGATCACGTCCTCGCCCTGCCGGAGGACACCAAGCTGATGATCCTGGCGCCGGTAGTGAGCGGCCGCAAAGGCGAGCAGCAGGATCTGTTCTCCGAGCTTCGCGCCCAGGGGTTCGTGCGTGCGCGGGTGGATGGCGAGGTGTTCGAGCTGGATGCGATGCCGCCGCTGGAGAAGGGCCGCCGCCACAACGTGGAGGTGGTGATAGACCGCCTCAAGGTCCGCAGCGATCTGCGCAGCCGCCTCGCCGAGTCCTTCGAGACCGCGCTGACACATGCCGACGGCCGGGCCATCGCACTGGAGATGGACAGCGGCAAGGAGCACCTCTTCTCCGCCCGCTTCGCCTGCCCGGTTTGCAGCTTCGCCCTGGCCGAGCTGGAACCGCGGCTGTTCTCTTTCAACAACCCGGCCGGCGCCTGTCCGAAGTGCGATGGCCTGGGCCAGGTCGATTTCTTCGATCCGCTACGGGTGGTGGCGCATCCGCAGCTCTCGCTCTCTGCCGGCGCCATCCGCGGCTGGGACAGGCGCAATCAGTTCTACTTCCAGATGCTGGCCAGCCTGGCGGCCCATTACCAGTTCGACGTGGACACCCCCTTCGAAGAGCTGCCCGCCGAAATCCGCGACACCGTACTGCACGGCTCCGGCAAGACCAAGGTGGCCTTCCGCTACCTCGCCGACAACGGCCGCATGGTGAGCAAGGAGCACCCCTTCGAGGGCATCATCCCCAACCTCGAGCGACGCTACCGCGAGACCGACTCCCTCGCCGTGCGCGAGGAACTGGCCAAGTACCGCGCCACCCAGCCCTGCCCCGTCTGCCACGGCACCCGGTTGCGCTCCGAAGCCCGCCATGTGCTGATCGGCGACAAACCGCTGCCCTCGGTGAGCCGGCTGCCGCTGGGCCAGTGCAAGCACTTCTTCGACACCCTGCAACTGAGTGGCCACCGCGCCCAGGTGGCGGACAAGATCGTCAAGGAAATCTCCGACCGCCTCAGCTTCCTGATCGACGTTGGCCTTGATTACCTCTCGCTGGACCGTTCCGCCGACACGCTCTCCGGCGGCGAAGCGCAGCGCATCCGGCTCGCCAGCCAGATCGGCTCCGGCCTCACCGGCGTGATGTACGTGCTGGACGAGCCCTCCATCGGCCTGCACCAGCGCGACAACGATCGCCTGCTCGTCACCCTGGGCCGGCTGCGCGATCTCGGCAACACCGTGATCGTGGTCGAGCATGACGAGGACGCCATCCGCAGCGCGGACTACCTGGTGGACATGGGCCCCGGCGCCGGCGAGCACGGCGGACGCATCGTCGCTGCCGGCACGCCGGAGGCGGTCATCTCCAACCCGGAATCGCTGACTGGCGCCTATCTCTCCGGCCAGCGCAGCATCGCTGTGCCCGCCGAGCGACGCACGCCGAATCCCGAGCGGATGCTGCATCTCACCGGCGCCCGCGGCAACAACCTCAAGAGCGTCACCCTGAAGCTGCCGGTCGGCCTGCTCACTTGCGTCACCGGTGTTTCGGGCTCCGGCAAATCCACGCTGATCAACGACACCCTGGCGGCACTCGCCGCACGCCACCTGAACGGCTCCAGCGTGGAGGCCGCGCCCTACGATCAGGTGGAAGGCCTGGATGCCTTCGACAAGGTCATCAACGTCGACCAGTCGCCCATCGGCCGCACGCCGCGCTCCAACCCGGCCACCTACACCGGTCTGCTGACCCCGATACGCGAGCTCTTCGCCGGCGTGCCAGAGGCGCGCGCCCGCGGCTACGGACCGGGCCGCTTCTCCTTCAACGTCAAGGGCGGCCGCTGCGAAGCCTGTCAGGGCGACGGCATGATCAAGGTAGAGATGCACTTCCTGCCCGACATGTACGTGCCCTGCGACGTCTGCCACGGCAAGCGCTACAACCGCGAAACCCTGGAGATCCGCTACAAGGGCAAGAGCATCTACGAAGTGCTGGACATGACCGTGGAGCAGGCGCTGGATTTCTTCCGCCCGGTCCCAGCAGTGGCACGCAAGCTGGAGACATTGATGGATGTCGGCCTGGGCTACATCCGCCTCGGCCAGAGCGCCACCACCCTGTCCGGGGGTGAGGCCCAGCGCGTCAAACTCGCCCTGGAGCTCTCCAAGCGCGACACAGGGCGCACGCTCTACATCCTGGACGAACCCACCACCGGCCTGCACTTCCAGGACATCGAATTGCTGCTCCAGGTGCTGCATCGCCTGCGCGACCATGGCAACACCATCGTCGTCATCGAACACAATCTGGACGTGATCAAGACCGCGGACTGGCTGATCGACCTTGGCCCTGAAGGCGGCGCCGGCGGCGGCACCATACTCTGCGAAGGCCCGCCGGAAGCCATCGCCGCCTACTCCGGCAGTCATACCGGCCGCTATCTGGCCCCTCTGCTCGCACGCCGCTGATACCGTCACGAGCGCCGCCTCTCCACCCGCACTTGCAGCAAAGTGCGGAGAGGGCGACCATCACGCTCGTCCATAAGAAATAGGCGGCAGTCCCATGGCCGAAGTACCGGTAGACCACAAGGCGCGCTTCCTGCAGCGCATCGAGCGGCGGGCCAAGTTCCTCAAGACCCTGCTCGCTTGCGACATGGCCATCTACCTCCCCTCGGAGGAGAAGCAGCGCCGCCAGACCATAGAACAGGTCGTCCGCATGACCGCTCGCCATAGCGAACTTCCCCACCTGGGGCAGGACACCCTCGCGGAGGCTTACAACATCCTCCTGAGCAACCTCGAAGACATGCAGCGGGTACTGCCGCACGACGTGCAATACCGCAACCGCATCAAGCGCAACTGGTAACCCTCAAGGCTTGGGATAACCCTGAGGATTCTGGCTCTGCCAGCGCCAGGAGTCAGCACACATCTCGGCCAGTCCCCGCTGCGCACTCCACCCCAGCATCTCAGTCGCCAAGGCCGGATCTGCCCAGCACTCCGCAACATCCCCGGCGCGCCTGGCTACGATCCGGTAAGGAACCTCCCTGCCGGAAGCCTCGCTGAAGGCCTTCACCACCTCGAGAACACTGTAACCCTGCCCGGTTCCGAGGTTGACCGTAGTCACCGTGGGCAAGTCCTTGATCCGCTGCAGCGCGGCCAAATGCCCAAGCGCCAGATCCACCACATGGATGTAATCCCGCACCCCGGTGCCATCCGCCGTCGGGTAATCCCCCCCGAACACCTGCAACTGCTCCAGGCGTCCAACGGCAACCTGACTTACGTAGGGCATCAGGTTGTTGGGCAGGCCATTCGGATCTTCGCCAATCTCACCGCTCTCATGGGCGCCGACCGGATTGAAGTAACGCAGCAGCACAATCTTCCACTCATCATCCGCTGCCGCGACATCACGAAGAATCTCTTCGCTCATCAGCTTAGTACGGCCATAAGGATTGGTCGCGGAAGTCGGAAAACCTTCCTTGATCGGAACGCTGGCCGGGTCGCCGTAGACAGTGGCGGATGAACTGAACACCAGACGCTTGACGCCCTGCTCCGCCATCACTCGGGCCAACGTCATCACCCCACCCAGATTGTTTTCGTAATACGCCAACGGAAGCCGTACCGACTCGCCCACCGCCTTCTTGGCGGCAAAATGGATCACTGCATCAATCCGCTGCTCAGCAAAGATTCCACGCAATGCCGCCTCGTCCCTGACGTCGCAGAAATGCACAGCGGCAAATTGTCTGTCCGCCAGAGCAGCAACCCGCTCCAGAGCCACAGGACTGCTATTCGAAAGATCGTCCAGCGCAACGACTTCAAAGCCCGCCCGCAACAACTCCAGACAAGTGTGTGAGCCGATATAACCCGCCGCTCCGGTTACCAGTACCCGCGCCATTGATCTCTCCTAAACTGAGGTGCTCTGCATCTGGAAAACATTCGTTTCAGAAATAAAAAAAGGCCGGGAATCCCCGACCTTTCTCTATTCAAGCAGTCTGCCTTTGCCGATCACGCGGCGGCAGCTTCCTGCTCAACCACGTCGCCTTCCGGACGATCCAGCAGCTCGACCAGCGCCATCGGCGCATTGTCGCCGTCGCGGAAACCGAACTTCAGGATACGCAGGTAGCCGCCATTGCGGGTGGCGTAACGCGGGCCCAGCTCATCGAACAGCTTGACGACCATATCGCGGTCGCGCAGGCGGTTGAAAGCCAGACGGCGGTTGGACAGGCTGGGCTTCTTGCCCAGAGTGATCATCGGCTCGACCACGCGCCGCAGCTCTTTGGCCTTGGGCAGAGTGGTCTTGATGACTTCGTGACGCAGGAGCGCGTTGGCCATGTTCCGGAACATCGCCTGACGGTGGCTGCTGGTCCGGTTAAGCTTGCGAAGACCGTTGCGGTGACGCATTTCTTTTCCTCACTTCCCGCCGATCAACCGAGCTTCTCGAGCCCGGCCGGCGGCCAGTTTTCCAGTTTCATGCCAAGGGTGAGGCCACGGGAGGCCAGCACTTCCTTGATCTCGTTCAGCGACTTCCGACCCAGGTTCGGGGTCTTCAGCAGCTCGGTTTCCGTGCGCTGAATGAGATCGCCGATGTAGTAAATGTTCTCGGCCTTCAGGCAATTCGCCGAACGAACGGTCAACTCCAGATCATCCACCGGGCGCAACAGCACCGGATCGATAGACTGTTGCTTAGGCGGCTCGACCGACGCAGGAGTACCTTCCAGATCGGCGAACACGGACAGCTGATCCATCAGCACGCGAGCGGCATAACGGATGGCCTCTTCAGGATCCACCGCGCCGTTGGTCTCGATGTCGATAACCAGGCGATCCAGGTCGGTACGCTGCTCGACGCGAGCGCTTTCAACCAGATAGCTCACCCGACGCACCGGGCTGAACGAAGCGTCCAGCATGATGCGGCCGATGGTCTTGCTTTCGCCGCTGACGGGACGGGCATTGCCGGGAACATAACCACGGCCTTCCTCGACCTTGATCTGCAGATCAAGCTTGCCGCCAGGCGCCAGGTGCGCGATGACGTGCTCGGGGTTGATGATCTCGACATCGTGACCGATCTCGATATCCCCCGCCTTGACGACACCTTCGCCCGACTTGGTCAGACGCAGCACAGTCTCGCTGCGGTTATGCAGCTTGAGCACCACGCCCTTGAGGTTCAGCAGCAGGTCGACGATGTCTTCGCGCATGCCGTCGAGTGTGGAGTACTCGTGCAGCACGCCTTCGATCGACACTTCCGTCGCCGCATGACCTGGCAGCGAGGAAAGGAGGATGCGCCGCAGCGCATTCCCCAGGGTATGTCCGAAGCCGCGCTCGAACGGCTCCATTGTCACCCGCGCCTGAACGGGCGAGATGCTTTGGACGTCGATGATGCGCGGTTTCAGCAGTGCATTGCTTTGCATCAGCAGTTCCTCGGTACTAGGACAGACTTAGCACACCCGCTTAGCGGGAGTACAGTTCCACGACCAGGCCTTCATTGATGGTCGCCGGCAGCTCCGCGCGCTGCGGATACGCCTTGAACACACCCTTGGCGGCCTTCGCATCAACTTCAATCCACTCGGGGAAACCGCGGGACTCGGCAGCTTCGAGAGCAGCCTTGACACGCAGATGCGCCTTGGCGCGATCGGACAGCTCAATGACATCGCCCGGACGCACGGTGTACGACGGGATATTCACACGCTTGCCGTTCACCAGCACGCCATTGTGGCGAACCACCTGACGGGCTTCAGCACGCGAGGCGCCAAAACCCATGCGATAAGCGACGGAGTCCAGACGGCCTTCCAGCAGTTGCAGCAGGTTTTCACCAGTCTGACCACGACGGCGATCAGCTTCGGAGTAAACCTTGCGGAACTGAGCCTCGAGCACGCCGTAAAGACGACGGATCTTCTGCTTTTCACGCAGTTGCACGCCATAGCCCGACAGGCGCTGGCCGGAGCGCTGACCGTGTTGACCAGGTGCATAAGCGCGGCGCTCAACGGAGCACTTGTCGGTGAAACACTTTTCACCCTTCAGGAACAGCTTTTCGCCCTCGCGACGGCACTGACGGCACTTGGGATCGAGATTACGAGCCACGTTTCAACTCCTTGTCAGATACGGCGCTTCTTCGGCGGACGGCAGCCGTTATGCGGGATCGGCGTGATGTCCGTGATGCTGGAGATCTTCATCCCCAGCGCATTCAGCGCACGCACTGCGGATTCGCGGCCCGGGCCAGGACCCTTGATCCGCACTTCCAGGTTCTTGACGCCGCACTCTTGAGCGGCCTTGCCAGCAGCCTCGGCCGCGACCTGAGCCGCGAACGGGGTGCTCTTGCGCGAGCCCTTGAAGCCAGCACCACCGGAGGTCGCCCAGGACAGCGCATTGCCCTGACGGTCGGTAATGGTGATGATGGTGTTGTTGAAGCTAGCGTGAACGTGCGCGATACCTTCCGCGACGTTCTTCTTGACCTTCTTCCGGACCTTCGTTGCAGTCTTAGCCATTATTCGTCCCTATCACTTCTTGCCGGCGATTGCCTTGCGCGGGCCCTTGCGGGTACGCGCATTGGTCTGGGTGCGCTGACCGCGCACCGGCAGGCCGCGACGATGACGAACACCACGGTAGCAACCGAGGTCCATCAACCGCTTGATGTTCATGGTGACTTCACGACGCAGGTCGCCTTCAACCACAAAGCGGCCAACCTCGTCACGCAGCTTTTCCATGTCGGATTCGGTCAGATCCTTGATCTTGGCCGAACGAACGATGCCAGCTGCGTCGCAGATTTTCTGAGCACGCGTACGGCCGATCCCATAGATGGCGGTCAGCGCAATCTCGGCATGCTTGTGGTTGGGAATGTTTACCCCAGCAATACGGGCCATCCGTTTACCCCAAAACGCGAAACATTAAATTTTAATACCGGGAGCTGAGTAGATCAACCCTGGCGTTGCTTATGACGGGGATCGGTGCAGATGACACGCACGACACCCTTACGGCGAATGATCTTGCAGTTGCGGCAGAGCCGCTTGACTGACGCTTGAACTCGCATGTTCTTGCTCCTGTTTCTCTACTTATTCACTTGGTCCGGAACACGATCCGGCCCTTGGTCAGGTCATAAGGCGTAAGCTGAACCGTCACTTTGTCGCCGGGGAGGATGCGGATGTAGTGCATCCGCATCTTTCCGGAGATATGCCCCAGCACCATGTGACCATTTTCGAGCTTCACCCTGAACGTTGCATTGGGAAGGTTCTCGGTAACCTCCCCCTGCATCTCGATGACGTCTTCCTTGGCCATGGGTTACCTGATCGGGAGTCCCGCACCTTTGAAATTAGCCTTCTTCAACAGACTCTCGTACTGGTGCGACATCACATAAGCCTGCACCTGCGACATGAAGTCCATTGTCACCACCACGATGATCAGCAGCGACGTTCCACCGAAGTAGAACGGCACGTTCCACTTGAGGATCAGAAACTCCGGCAGCAGACACACCAGCGTTATATAGACCGCACCAGCCAACGTCAGCCGCATCAAGATCTTGTCGATGTACCGAGCCGTCTGATCGCCCGGGCGGATACCAGGGACGAACGCTCCACTCTTCTTCAGGTTGTCAGCCGTCTCACGGGCATTGAAAACCAGCGCCGTATAGAAGAAGCAGAAGAAGACGATCGCCAACGCGTACAACATCACGTAAATCGGCTGACCCGGAGACAAGGTGGATGCGATATCCCGCAGCCAGTACATCCCTTCAGAGGAACCGAACCACTGCCCCAGGGTCGCCGGGAACAGGATGATGCTCGAAGCAAAAATCGGCGGGATGACACCCGACATATTCAGCTTCAACGGCAGGTGAGAACTTTGACCACCGTAGATCTTGTTTCCCACCTGGCGCTTCGCGTAGTTCACCAGGATCTTTCGCTGCCCGCGCTCCACGAACACCACGAAACCGGTAACAAGAACAACCAGTACGCAGATGAACAGAGCGGTGAAGGGATGCATCGCACCGGTTCTCACCAGTTCGAACAGCCCACCTATCGCGTTAGGCAAGCCCGCGGCGATACCAGCGAAAATGATGATCGAAATCCCGTTGCCCACACCGCGTTCGGTGATCTGCTCACCAAGCCACATCAGGAACATCGTGCCAGTGACCAGCGTAGCAACGGTCACAAAGCGGAACAGCAAGCCCGGGTCCAGCACCAAGCCCGGCTGCCCTTCCAGCGCAATGGCAATCCCCAGGGACTGAGCCAACGCCAGAACAAGCGTGCCGTAGCGAGTGTACTGGGTGATTTTCCGACGCCCCGCCTCGCCTTCCTTCTTTAGCGCCTCCAGCTGGGGCACAGCCACAGTCATCAGCTGCATGATGATCGATGCAGAGATGTAGGGCATGATCCCGAGGGCAAAGATGGTAAAGCGCGACAGCGCACCACCCGAGAACAAGTTGAATACGCCGAGAATACCGCCGGCCTGAGATTGAAACAGCTCGGCCAACCGCTCAGGATCGATGCCGGGAACCGGGATGTGCGCGCCGATTCGATAAACGATCAGCGCGCCCACCAGGAACAGCAGGCGACGCTTCAAGTCGCCAAACCGTCCAGTGCTCCCCACCGTGGCTGCAGGATTCGCCACAATCGTACCCTTGCTTACTCGGCGAGCGAGCCGCCGGCCGCTTCGATAGCAGCACGTGCGCCGCGGGTTGCCCCGACACCACGCAGCACCACTTTCTTGGCGATCTCGCCGGACAGGACAACCTTGGCGGACAGCGCATCAGCCGGAATCACACCAGCCTGCTTCAGCACCAGCAGATCAACCTCTTCCACCGGCAGCTTGGCCAGCTCGGACAGGCGGACTTCGACGTTGCGATCACGCGTCAGCGAAACGAAACCACGCTTCGGCAGGCGACGTTGCAGCGGCATCTGACCGCCCTCGAAGCCAACCTTGTGGAAGCCGCCTGCGCGGGACTTCTGACCCTTGTGGCCACGGCCGCAAGTCTTGCCGAGGCCGCTACCCATGCCGCGACCGACACGACGACGGGCCGACTTGGAGTCGGCACCGGGTTTGATGGTATTCAGGCGCATCTCAACCCTCGCACTTAACCAGGTAGGACACCTTGTTGATCATGCCCCGGACGGCCGGGGTATCGATCAGCTCCACCGTATGGTTGAGCCGGCGCAGCCCCAAACCGCGCACGGTGGCGCGGTGCGACTGCTTGGTGCCGATCACGCTTTTTACCAGCGTGACCTTGATCTTCTTGTCGGACATCGCTTACCCCAGGATCTCTTCGACAGTCTTGCCGCGCTTGGCAGCAATCTCAGCCGGAGTGTTGATCGCCAGCAGGCCGTTGATGGTGGCACGCACGACGTTGTAAGGATTGGTCGAACCGATGCACTTGCAGATGATGTCGGTAACACCCATCACCTCGAACACCGCACGCATCGGACCACCCGCGATGATGCCGGTACCGCCCGGAGCGGGCTGCATCAACACAGAGGCGGCGCCATGCTTGCCGATCACGGTGTGCTGCAGGGTGCCGTTCTTCAACGCAACCTTGCTCATCTTGCGACGAGCTTCGTCCATTGCCTTCTGCACAGCGACCGGCACTTCGCGGGACTTGCCCTTGCCCATGCCGATGCCGCCATCACCGTCGCCAACTACGGTCAACGCTGCGAAACCGAGGATACGACCACCCTTCACAACCTTCGTGACACGGTTGATCGCAACCATCTTCTCGCGAAGACCGTCATCGCGCTCCTCGGAGGCCTGCGCGCGTTTGGTTTGCTGCTTAGCCATACGAATCCTCGCTTAGAACTTCAGACCGCCTTCGCGGGCAGCCTCAGCCAGCGTCTTCACGCGGCCGTGATACAGGAAGCCCGAGCGGTCGAACGCAACCGTCTCGATCCCGGCAGCCTTGGCGCGCTCGGCAATCAACTTGCCGACCACTTCAGCCGCTTGCTTGTTGCCACCGTTGGAAACCTGGGCACGAACGGCCGGCTCCACGGTCGACGCGGCGGCGAGGACGCGGGAACCGCAACCGGAGATCACCTGGGCGTAGATGTGGCTGTTGGAACGGAACACGGCGAGGCGCACCGCCTTGAGCTCCGCGAGCTTGGCGCGGGTTTTGCGCGCACGGCGAAGACGAGTTTCTTTCTTGTTCATGACGAACCGCCTTACTTCTTCTTGGTTTCCTTGAGCACCACCACCTCATCCGCGTAGCGGACGCCCTTGCCCTTGTAAGGCTCGGGGGAGCGGTAGGCCCGCACCTCAGCCGCGACCTGGCCGACTTGCTGCTTGTCGATACCCTTGATCAGGACTTCGGTCTGGGAGGGCGTCTCAACCTTCACGCCAGCGGGCATCTGGTGCACCACCGGATGAGAGAAACCCAACGAAAGATTCAGCTTGTCACCTTGAGCCTGGGCACGGTAACCAACGCCGACCAAGGTGAGCTTCCGCTCGAAACCCTTGGTCACGCCATTAACCATGTTGTTCACCAAGGCGCGGACTGTACCGGACATCGCGCGGGCGTTATCCACACCTTCCTTCGCCTTGCAAACGATCGCTTCGCCATCTTTCTCCACGCTAACGGCGGGGTGAATCGATTGGCGCAGCGTGCCCAGCGGCCCCTTGATCGCGATCTCAGCTGCGGAGATGGTGACCTCAACGCCCTGCGGGATCGCGACCGGATTCTTCGCTACACGAGACATTGCGCTCCCCTTAGGCGACCAGGCAGATGACTTCACCACCAACCCGGCTAGCGCGGGCGGCACGGTCGGTCATCACACCCTTCGGCGTGGAAACAATGGCAACGCCCAAGCCGTTCATGACGCGCGGCAGATCGTTGCTACCCTTGTACACACGCAGACCAGGACGACTGACGCGCTCAATGCGCTCAATGACGGGCCGGCCGGCGTAGTACTTCAGCGCGACATCGAGGGCAGCCTTACCGCTCTCTTCCCGCACCGAGAAACCATCGATATAACCCTCATCCTTCAGCACCTTGGCGATCGCCACCTTGAGCTTCGAGGAGGGCATGCTCACACTCACCTTCTGGGCTTGCTGCCCATTACGGATGCGCGTCAGCATGTCGGCGATCGGATCGGACATACTCATCTTTGAATTCTCCTTACCAGCTCGCCTTGGTCATGCCAGGAACTTCGCCGCGGAAAGCAATTTCACGCAGCTTGTTACGGCACAAACCGAACTTGCGGAACACCCCACGCGGACGACCAGTCAGGCTGCACCGGTTACGCTGACGAGAAGGGCTGGCATTGCGCGGGAGCTGCTGCAGCGCCAGGCGTGCAGACATGCGTTCTTCGTCGGACAGCTTAGTGTCCTTGATCTGAGCGATCAGCGCGGCACGCTTGGCGGCAAACTTCTCAACCAGCTTGCGACGCTTGTCTTCACGATTGATCAGAGCGAGTTTCGCCATGTCAGCCTCAATTCTTGAACGGGAACTTGAAAGCACCGAGCAGAGCCCGAGCTTCCTGGTCATTCTTCGCGGTCGTCGTGATGCTGATGTTCAGCCCGCGGAGAGCATCGATCTTGTCGTACTCGATTTCCGGGAAGATGATCTGCTCTTTGACGCCCAGGTTGTAGTTGCCACGACCATCGAAGCCCTTGGCAGCAATACCGCGGAAGTCACGCACGCGCGGCAGCGCGATAGTGATCAGGCGATCCAGGAACTCGAACATCTGGGGACCACGCAAGGTCACCATGCAACCGATCGGGTAACCTTCACGGATCTTGAAGCCCGCGATGGACTTACGTGCCTTGGTCGACACCGGCTTCTGACCAGCAATCTTGGTCATGTCGCCGATGGCATTTTCCAGCACCTTCTTATCACCAACCGCCTCACCCACACCCATGTTCAGCGTGATCTTGGTGATGCGCGGCACTTCCATTACGGACTTGTAGCCGAACTGCTTTTGCAGATCGGGAACCACAGAATCCTTGTAGAACTGTTGCAAGCGAGCCATCGTTACTCCTTAGGCATCAACCAGCTCGCCGTTCGACTTGAAGACACGAACCTTGCGGCCATCTTCAAGAACCTTCACTCCGACGCGATCGCCCTTCTGGGACGCCGGATTGAACAGCGCGACATTGGAAATATGGATAGGCATGTCTTTTTCGACGATGCCACCGACTTCGCCCTTGAGCGGGTTCGGACGAACGTGCTTCTTGACGCGATTCACGCCTTCGACCACGACATGCTCGCCATCCACACGACGCAGCACGGCACCGCGGCGACCGCGATCCTTGCCGGCCAGCACAATGACTTCGTCACCCTTGCGGATCTTGTTCATCTACCGACTCCTCAGAGCACTTCAGGCGCCAGCGAGACGATCTTCATGAACCGCTCGGAGCGCAGCTCACGAGTCACCGGCCCGAAGATACGGGTGCCGATCGGCTCGAGCTTATTGTTCAGGAGAACCGCGGCGTTGTTATCGAACTTCACCAGGGAGCCATCAGGACGACGCACACCCTTGGCGGTGCGAACAACGACGGCGTTATAAACGTCGCCCTTCTTCACACGACCGCGCGGAGCGGCATCCTTGATGGTGACCTTAATGATGTCGCCAATGCCTGCATAGCGGCGCTTGGACCCGCCGAGCACCTTGATGCACATAACCGAACGCGCGCCGGTGTTATCGGCGACATCCAGCCTAGACTGCATTTGAATCATGAATTTATCTCCAACTTATCCCGCGTTGCGGTCAGTCTTGGAACCCGTCAGGGTGGAATGCCCCGAGCGAGCACCGGAGCAAAGATTTAAAAGTATAACAGCTTGACGTCGTAACGCCAAGCTGTTTTCAAATACCGGCTCGCAACCCTGAGTTCAGATCACGCGGGCCTTTTCAACAACCCGGCTGACACGCCAAGTCTTGGTGCGGGAGATTGGACGGCACTCCTCGATTTCCACCAGATCGCCTTGAGCAGCCTCGCCATTTTCGACGTGGGCGTGATACTTGGCAGAACGGGTGATGATCTTGCTGTAAAGCGGGTGCTTAACGCGACGCTCGACCAGCACGGTCACCGTCTTATCCATCTTGTCGCTGACGACACGCCCAACCAGGGCGCGGCGAACTTTCTGAACTTGCTGCTCGCTCATTGCTGACCCGCCTTCTCGCGCAGGATGGTCCGGACACGCGCGATGTCGCGGCGCACCTTCCCGAGTTGACTCGTGTTGCTCAGTTGCTGGGTCGCCAGCTGCATACGCAGCGAGAACTGGGCCTTCAACAACTCAAGCAACTCCTGGTTCAGTTCTTCTGCGCCCTTGGCGCGGAGTTCACTCGCTTTCATGCTTACCCCACTTGGCGAGTAACGAACACCGTCTCCAGCGGAAGCTTAGCGGCAGCAAGCCGGAATGCCTCACGCGCGAGCGCTTCGTCCACGCCATCCATTTCGTAGAGCACCTTGCCCGGCTGGATCTCAGCGACCCAGTACTCGGGGTTACCCTTACCGTTACCCATCCGCACTTCAGCGGGCTTCTTGGAGATCGGTTTGTCCGGGAAAATCCGGATCCAGATCCGACCGCCCCGCTTGATGTGGCGGGTCATCGCGCGACGCGCGGATTCGATCTGGCGTGCGGTCAGACGACCACGACCGACCGCCTTGAGCCCGTACTCGCCGAAGCTGACCTTGGCACCGCGCGTAGCAAGCCCGGTGTTACGGCCCTTCTGCTCCTTCCGATACTTTCTTCTCGAGGGCTGCAGCATTATTCACTCCTGCTTTCTTCTTGCCGGCCCTGGCCATCACCACCCCTGCGGGCGGGACGACGACCCGGACGACCTTCGCCGTCACGCGGGGCACCACGGCGACCACGACGATTGTCGGCTTCCGGCTCTGCAGCAACAGGCTGTTCGTTACGGCCGAGCATCTCGCCCTTGAACACCCACACCTTGATGCCGATCACACCGTAGGTGGTGTGTGCCTCGGAAACACCGTAGTCGATATTGGCACGCAGGGTATGCAGCGGCACACGACCTTCGCGATACCACTCGGTACGAGCAATCTCGGCGCCATTCAGACGACCGGAGCTCATGATCTTGATGCCCTGAGCCCCCAGACGCATGGCGTTCTGCATCGCACGCTTCATAGCGCGGCGGAACATGATGCGCTTCTCAAGCTGCTGAGCAATCGAATCGGCGATCAGCTTCGCGTCAATTTCAGGCTTGCGAACTTCTTCAATGTTCACGTGAACCGGAACGCCAACGATCTTTTGCAGATCGCGCTTCAGCGCTTCGATATCTTCGCCCTTCTTGCCGATCACAACACCCGGACGGGCGCTGTACAGCGTGACACGAGCGTTCTTGGCCGGACGCTCGATGATGACACGACCAACCGAAGCATGCGCCAAGCGCTTCTTCAGGTAGTCACGGACCTTCAGGTCCTCGTGCAGCATCTTCGAAAAATCCTGGCTGGAAGCAAACCAGCGGGAACCCCAATCACGCGTAACAGCGAGACGGAATCCGGTGGGATGAATTTTCTGACCCATGAATGCTCCTTACTCGCCGACAGACACGTAGATGTGGCAGGTGGGCTTGAGAATGCGATTGCCCCGACCCTTGGCGCGAGCAGTGAAACGCTTCAGCGTTGCACCCTCTTCCACGTAGATCGTCTTGACCTTCAGCGAATCGATATCGGCACCATCATTGTGCTCAGCATTCGCGATCGCGGACTCAACAACCTTACGGATGATCTTCGCACCACGCTTGGGCGAGAAAGCGAGGATGTTCAGAGCCTGGTCGACCGACTTGCCTCGCACCAGGTCGGCAACCAGACGACCCTTTTGGGCCGACAGGCGCACGCCACGGAGAACGGCTTTGGTTTCCATGTCTTCTTACCTCTTCGCTTTCTTGCTGGCAGCGTGACCCTTGAAGGTACGCGTCAGAGCAAATTCGCCCAGCTTATGGCCGACCATGTTCTCGGACACATACACCGGGATGTGCTGACGACCGTTATGCACAGCGATCGTCAGGCCGACGAAGTCCGGCAGCACCGTCGAACGACGGGACCAGGTCTTGATCGGACGCTTGTCGTTACTCGCCCGTGCGGCGTCCACCTTCTTCAGGAGGTGCGCGTCGATGAACGGGCCTTTCTTGATAGAACGAGCCATCTGTTACCCCTTAACGCTTGTGACGACGCTGCACGATCATCGTGTCAGTGCGCTTGTTGCGGCGAGTACGGTAGCCCTTGGTGGGCTGACCCCACGGGCTGACAGGCACACGACCCTCACCAGTGCGGCCTTCGCCACCACCGTGCGGGTGATCCACCGGGTTCATCGCCACACCGCGAACAGTCGGGCGGATGCCGCGCCAGCGGTTCGCACCGGCCTTGCCGATCTTGCGCAGGCTGTGCTCCTCGTTACCGACTTCACCGATGGTCGCGCGACACTCAACGTGCACCCGGCGGATTTCACCGGAGCGCAGGCGCAGCTGGGCATACACACCCTCGCGAGCCAGCAGCTGAACAGAAGTCCCCGCAGCACGGGCCAACTGCGCCCCCTTACCCGGCATCATTTCGACGCAGTGGATGGTGGAACCGACGGGAATATTACGGATAGGCAGCGCATTGCCAGCTTTGATCGGAGCCTCGGCACCGCTGACGATCTGCTGACCGACCTGCACACCGCGCGGGGCGATGATGTAGCGGCGCTCACCGTCGGCGTAGCACAACAGCGCGATGTTCGCGGAGCGGTTGGGGTCATACTCCAGACGCTCGACCTTGGCAACGATCCCGTCCTTGTTGCGACGGAAATCGATGACACGATAGTGCTGCTTGTGGCCGCCGCCTTGATGGCGAACGGTCACGCGACCACCGTTGTTACGGCCGGCATTCTTGGTCTTCTTCTCGATCAGACCATCGAACGGACGACCCTTGTGCAGATCAGGGTTGACCACCTTGACCATTGCACGACGACCCGCAGAGGTCGGCTTGAGTTTTACCAGTGCCATGATCGATTACTCCCCAGCCGCAAAGTTGATTTCTTGGCCAGGCTTCAGGCAGACGAAAGCCTTCTTCCAGTCCTTGCGACGACCGATCGAGCGGCCAAAGCGCTTGGTCTTGCCCTTCACATTCGCGATCTGGACAGACTTCACTTCAACCTTGAACAGCAGCTCAACGGCAGCCTTCACTTCCGGCTTGGTAGCGGTGGACGCCACCTTGAACACGACCTGCTCGTTCTTTTCGGCGATGAAAGTCGCCTTTTCGGAGATCTGCGGCGCCAGCAGCACCTGCAGCAAACGCTCCTGATTGATTGCGCTCATTGCCAGGCTTCCTCCATCTTCGCCAGCGCGCCCTTGGTCACCAGGACCTTGGGGAAACGAACCAGCGATACCGGGTCGGCTTCCTGGACCTCGAGAACCAGAACCTTGTGCAGGTTGCGGGCCGACAGGAACAGGTTTTCATCGACTTCGTCGGTAATCACCAGCACCGACTCCAGACCCATGCCCTTCAGCTTCTGGGTCAGCAGACGGGTCTTCGGCGCCTCGACACTGAAGCTATCCACCACGGCCAGGCGATCTTCGCGCGCCAGCTGGGAAAGAATGGAAGCCACGCCAGCGCGGTACATCTTGCGATTGACCTTCTGGCTGAAGTTCTCGTCGGGGGAGTTCGGGAAAATCTTACCGCCGCCGCGCCACAGCGGGCTGGAGGCCATACCGGCACGGGCATTGCCCGTACCTTTTTGGCGGAACGGCTTGCGGGTGGACTTGGAGATCTCGGACCGGCCCTTTTGAGCACGGTTACCAGAGCGAGCATTCGCCATGTAGGCGGTGACGACCTGGTGGATGAGAGCCTCGTTGTAGTCGCGCCCGAACAGGGTATCTGAAGCCTGCAGCGTTTCCGCGGCCTGCCCCTGATCATTCAAGAGTTTCAATTCCATTGCGTAACTCCTTAAGCCTTGACCGCGGGAAGGACGATAACGTCGCCACCCTTGGCACCAGGCACCGCACCCTTGATCAGCAGAAGCTGACGCTCGGCATCCACACGGACCACTTCCAGCCCTTGCGTGGTGCGCTGAGCAGCACCGTACTGACCGGCCATGCGCTTACCCGGGAAAACACGACCCGGATCCTGCGCCATACCGATGGAGCCCGGCGAATTGTGCGAAATGGAGTTACCGTGCGAAGCGCGGTTGGAAGAGAAGTTGTGCCGCTTGATCGGACCGGAGAAACCCTTACCAATCGAAACACCGGTGACATCAACCTTCTGACCAACGGAAAAGATCTCCGCGGAGATGGCATCACCCGCTTTGAAGCCGGCGAGCTGCTCACCTTCAACGCGGAACTCCTTGAGACCACGGCTCGGCTCGACGCCGGCCTTGGCAAGGTGACCCGCCGCAGCTTTAACCAGACGGCTAGCACGACGCTTGCCGAATGCGACCTGAACCGCAGCATAGCCGTCGGATTCAAGCGTCTTGATCTGGGACACATGATTGTCGGACACGTCAAGCACAGTTACCGGAATGGAACGACCATCCTCGGCAAAAATGCGAGTCATGCCGACCTTGCGTCCAACAAGGCCTAGACTCATTTTTTTCTCCTGATTCCCGGTTGCGATTGACCGGGGTCGCTCAAATTATTGCGCCAATAGGCACAAAGGCCGGATTATACCGGCCTTTTTCAAAACCCTGCAAGCGGACTGCTTACTGGAGCTTGATCTCGACGTCCACACCCGCCGGCAGATCCAGCTTCATCAGCGCATCCACCGTCTTATCGGTGGGATCGATGATGTCCATCAGACGCTGGTGGGTACGGATTTCCATCTGGTCGCGCGAAGTCTTGTTCACGTGCGGCGAACGCAGCAGGTTGAAACGCTCGATGCGGGTGGGCAGCGGAACGGGACCGCGCACAACAGCACCGGTGCGCTTCGCAGTTTCAACGATTTCCAGCGCGGACTGGTCGATCAACCGGTAGTCGAAAGCTTTCAGACGGATTCGGATTTTCTGGTTCTGCATGATTTATTCCAAAGAGCGATGGGGCGACGCAAAGTCGCCCCGGATAGAAATTACTCGATGATCTTGGCGACGACACCGGCGCCGACGGTACGGCCACCTTCGCGGATCGCGAAGCGCAGACCTTCTTCCATGGCGATCGGGGCGATCAGCTTCACAGTGATCGACACGTTGTCGCCCGGCATCACCATTTCGGTGCCTTCCGGCAGCGCGATGGAACCGGTCACGTCCGTGGTACGGAAGTAGAACTGCGGGCGGTAATTGTTGAAGAACGGGGTGTGACGACCACCCTCTTCCTTCGACAGCACGTAGATTTCGCCGGTGAAGTGGGTGTGCGGGGTGATGGAACCCGGCTTGCACAGCACTTGACCACGCTCGACGTCTTCACGCTTGGTACCACGCAGCAGCACGCCGACGTTGTCACCCGCTTGACCTTGGTCCAGCAGCTTGCGGAACATTTCCACGCCGGTGCAGGTGGTCTTGACGGTGGGCTTGATGCCGACGATTTCGATTTCTTCGCCAACCTTCACGATGCCGCGCTCGACACGACCAGTCACCACGGTACCGCGGCCGGAGATGGAGAACACGTCTTCGATCGGCAGCAGGAAGGGCTTGTCGATGGCACGTTCCGGGGTCGGGATGTAGCTGTCCAGCGCATCGGCCAGACGGAAAATCGCCGGCTCACCGATGTCAGACTGGTCGCCTTCCAGCGCCTTCAGCGCGGAACCCTTGACGATGGGAATGTCGTCGCCCGGGAAGTCGTACTTGGACAGCAGCTCGCGCACTTCCATTTCGACGAGCTCCAGCAGCTCTTCGTCGTCGACCATGTCGCACTTGTTCAGGAAGACGATGATGTACGGCACGCCAACCTGACGGGCCAGCAGAATGTGCTCGCGGGTCTGGGGCATCGGGCCGTCAGCGGCCGAGCACACCAGGATCGCGCCGTCCATCTGCGCAGCACCGGTAATCATGTTCTTCACGTAGTCGGCGTGACCCGGGCAGTCCACGTGGGCGTAGTGACGGGAGGCCGTCTCGTACTCGACGTGCGCGGTGTTGATCGTGATGCCGCGCGCCTTTTCTTCCGGCGCCGCATCGATCTGGTCGTAGGCCTTCGCCTCGCCACCGAACTTCTTCGACAGAATCGTCGTGATCGCCGCCGTCAGCGTCGTCTTGCCGTGGTCAACGTGGCCAATCGTGCCTACGTTCACGTGCGGCTTCGTCCGCTCAAACTTACCCTTAGCCATTGCTGTTCCTCGTAGCTTTTCAGTTATTACTTGCGATTGTTGATGACTGCCTCGGCGACACTCTTCGGCGCCTCGGAGTAGTGCTTGAATTCCATCGAGTACGTCGCACGCCCCTGGGACAGCGAGCGCAGCTGGGTGGCGTAGCCGAACATCTCAGCCAGCGGCACCTCAGCCTTGATTTCCTTCATGCCGCCCGGCAGATCGTCCATACCCTGAACGATGCCACGACGACCCGAAAGGTCACCCATGACGTTACCCATGTAGTCTTCCGGCGTCTCAACCACAACAGCCATCATCGGCTCGAGCAGCACCGGGTTCGCCTTGCGCATCGCGTCCTTGAACGCCATGGACGCGGCCATCTTGAACGCGTTTTCGTTCGAGTCCACGTCGTGGTAGGAACCATCGAACAGCGTGACCTTCACGTCCACCACCGGGAAGCCGGCCAGCACACCGTTCGGCAGCGTGTCCTGCAGACCCTTATCGACCGCGGGGATATATTCGCGCGGCACCACACCACCCTTGATGGCATCGACGAACTCGTAGCCCTTGCCGGTCTCGTTCGGCTCCAGCTTGATCCAGACATGACCGTACTGACCGCGACCACCGGACTGCTTGACGAACTTGCCTTCCTGCTCGACCGACTTGCGGATCGCCTCACGGTAAGCAACTTGCGGGGCACCGACGTTCGCTTCAACGTTGAATTCACGCTTCATGCGGTCAACGATGATCTCAAGGTGCAGCTCGCCCATGCCGGAGATGATGGTCTGACCAGACTCTTCATCGGTACGAACGCGGAACGACGGATCTTCCGCCGCAAGACGACCCAGCGCCACGCCCATCTTTTCCTGGTCGCTCTTGGTCTTCGGCTCGACGGCAACGTGAATGACCGGCTCCGGAAACACCATGCGCTCAAGGATGATGGGGGCGGACGGATCACACAGGGTTTCACCCGTGGTCACTTCCTTCAGGCCCACGCAGGCAGCAATGTCGCCCGCCAACACTTCCTTGATCTCTTCGCGCTCATTGGCGTGCATCTGCAGGATGCGGCCGATACGCTCCTTCTTGCCCTTGACGGAGTTCAGCACCGTCTCGCCAGAACTCAACACACCAGAGTAGACGCGCACGAAGGTCAGCTGACCTACGAACGGGTCGGTCATCAGCTTGAACGCCAGCGCAGAGAACTTCTCGCTATCGTCAGCCTTACGGACAACCTCGACTTCGTCATCGTCCGTACCAGCAACCGGGGGGATGTCCACCGGCGACGGCAGGAACTCGATGACCGCATCCAGCATGCGCTGCACACCCTTGTTCTTGAACGCAGTGCCGCACAGCATCGGCTGGATTTCACACGCGATAGTGCGCGTACGCAGACCCAGCTTGATCTGCTCCTCAGTCAGCTCACCGTTCTCGAGGTAGGTGTTCATGAGCTCTTCGGAAGCCTCGGCAGCAGCTTCGACCATCTGCTCACGCCAGGACTCAGCATCAGCCTGAAGCTCCGACGGGATGTCCCGGTACTCGAACTTCATGCCCTGAGAGGCTTCGTCCCACACGATCGCCTTCATCTTGATCAGATCGACGACACCAGTGAAGGTATCTTCCGCACCGATGGGAATGACGATGGGCACAGGATTCGCCTTCAGACGGGCCTTCATCTGCTCCACGACCTTGAAGAAGTTCGCGCCAGAGCGGTCCATCTTGTTCACGAAGGCCAGACGCGGCACCTTGTACTTGGTCGCCTGACGCCACACCGTTTCGGACTGCGGCTGCACACCACCCACCGCACAATAGACCATGCAGGCACCATCGAGCACGCGCATGGAACGCTCGACTTCAATAGTGAAGTCCACGTGCCCCGGGGTGTCGATGATGTTGAAGCGGTGCTCAGGCAGGGACAGGTCCATGCCCTTCCAGAAGCAGGTGGTCGCAGCGGAGGTGATGGTGATGCCACGCTCCTGCTCCTGCGCCATCCAGTCCATGGTCGCAGCGCCATCATGCACTTCACCGATCTTGTGGTTCACACCGGTGTAATAGAGGATGCGCTCGGTCGTAGTCGTCTTGCCGGCGTCGATGTGAGCGGAGATACCGATGTTGCGGTAGCGCTCGATAGGAGTCTTGCGAGCCACGATACTTTTCCTGCCTTGGAGAGATCCCGCGGAGGCCGCGCCGATCTGATTATTGCGTTACAAAACAATCGAGCCCTTCGCAGGGCCCGATATACCGCTCGCCGAACAAATCAGAAGCGGTAGTGCGAGAACGCCTTGTTGGCTTCAGCCATGCGGTGCACTTCTTCGCGCTTCTTCATCGCCGCGCCACGGCCTTCCGCCGCTTCCAGCAACTCACCTGCCAGGCGCTGAGCCATCGACTTCTCCGCCCGCTTGCGGGCCGCTTCGCGCAGCCAGCGCATGGACAGCGCCATACGACGGGAAGGACGAACTTCGACCGGCACCTGGTAGTTGGCGCCACCAACCCGGCGGCTCTTCACTTCAACCACCGGCTTGACGTTCGCAACCGCAGCGGCGAAGACTTCCAGCGGATCTTTGCTGGCCTTGCTGGTGATGTGCTCGAACGCACCATAGACAATGCGCTCGGCGACGGACTTCTTACCCGCCTGCATGATCACATTGATGAACTTGGAAACATCCTGGGAACCAAACTTCGGATCCGGCAGGACTTCACGCTTGGGTACTTCACGACGACGCGGCATGACAACCTCTCGCTAATTTTGTGCCGACAATCAGGCTTTCTTCGGGCGCTTGGCGCCGTACTTGGAGCGCGATTGCTTCCGGTCCTTGACGCCCTGCAGATCGAGGGAGCCACGCACGATGTGATAACGCACACCCGGCAAGTCCTTTACACGGCCGCCACGAATCAGGACCACGGAGTGCTCCTGCAGGTTGTGGCCTTCGCCGCCGATGTAGGAGATGACCTCGAAACCGTTGGTCAGACGAACCTTGGCCACCTTACGCAGCGCGGAGTTCGGCTTCTTCGGAGTCGTGGTATAGACGCGGGTGCAGACACCACGCTTTTGCGGGCAAGCCTCCAGTGCAGGCACCTTGCTTTTGGTGACCTCCATCTGCCGCGGCTTGCGGACCAGCTGATTGATTGTTGGCATAGCTTAAGAATTTCCCAAAAAACCGAGGCAGCCCACCACGGGCCGCCTCGGGCGGTTTATTCCGGCTGCGACTGACTACGATTGGTCAGTCCACAAAAAGAGGCCGGATTTTAGGCCGGAGACAAAACGAAAGTCAACTCGCCTGAATGTCCTGCGGCGCTTCGACAACAGGTTCCACCGGAGCCCATGCATGCTCGGCGCCAAGATCGTCGCCCTGAGCCTGCGACTTGCGGCTGCGGTGGTAGGCCAAGCCGGTACCCGCCGGAATCAGGCGACCGACGATGACGTTCTCCTTCAGACCGCGGAGTTCGTCGCGTTTGCCCATGATCGCGGCTTCCGTCAACACCCGGGTCGTTTCCTGGAAGGAAGCCGCGGAGATGAAGGAGTCGGTGGACAGCGAGGCCTTGGTGATACCCAGCAGCACGTTCTCGTACTGAGCCGGCAGCTTGCCTTCCGCGTTGATGCGGTCGTTTTCGTCCAGCACTTCGGAACGTTCGACCTGCTCTTCACGAATGAACTTGGTATCGCCCGGATCGGTGATCACAACGCGGCGCAGCATCTGGCGAACGATCACCTCGATGTGCTTGTCGTTGATCTTCACACCTTGCAGACGGTACACGTCCTGCACTTCGTCGATGATGTAGCGGGCCAGTTCGCCGATGCCCTGCAGACGCAGGATGTCGTGCGGATCGGCCGGACCGTCGACGATGAGCTCGCCCTTGTTCACCACCTGACCGTCGTGGACCATCAGGTGCTTGTCCTTCGGGATCAGGAACTCGTGCACCGTACCGTCCGGCTCGGTGATCACCAGGCGCTGCTTGCCCTTGGTGTCCTTGCCGAAGGAAACGGTACCGGTGTACTCGGCCAGCAGCCCTGCATCCTTGGGCGAACGGGCTTCGAACAGCTCGGCAACACGCGGCAGGCCACCGGTAATGTCGCGAGTCTTGGCGGATTCCTGCGGGATACGTGCAAGCACATCGCCCACGCTCACCTGCTGGCCGTCCTTCACGGTGATAAGCGAGCCCACCTGGAAGGTGATAGTCACCGGGTGATCTGTACCCGTGATCTTCACCTCCTGGCCTTGCTCGTCGAACAGCTTCACCTGCGGACGCACGCCCTTGGCGGAACCCGAGCTGGAGCGGCGCTTGGAATCGATGACCACCAGCGTCGACAGACCAGTCACTTCGTCGATCTGCTTGGCGACGGTGGCACCCTCTTCCACATTCTCGAACTTCACGATACCGCTGTACTCGGTAACGATCGGACGGGTGTGCGGATCCCAACTGGCCAGCTGCGCGCCGGCTTTGACGGTCGCGCCGTCATCCACCGCCAGAGTCGCGCCGTACGGCAGCTTGTGACGCTCGCGCTCGCGGCCCATGTCGTCCGCAACCACCAGTTCGGCCGAGCGGGCGATGACCACCTTCTCGCCCTTCGGGTTGGAGACGTAGCGCATGTTGCCGGCGAAACGGATGGTGCCGGCCGACTTGGCTTCGACACCACTGGCAGCCGCGGCCCGGGAGGCCGCACCACCGACGTGGAAGGTACGCATCGTCAGCTGCGTGCCCGGTTCGCCGATCGACTGGGCTGCAATCACGCCGACGGCCTCGCCTGAGTTGACCATGCTGCCGCGGCCCAGGTCACGGCCGTAGCACTTGGCGCACAGACCGTAGCGGGTTTCGCAGGTCAGCGGCGTACGGACCTTGACCTCGTCCACACCCAGGCTTTCGATCAATTCGACCGCGTCTTCGTCCAGCAGCGTGCCGGCCTCGATGGCGGTTTCCTGGGTGTCTGGATTGACGACGTCCTCCGCGCAGACACGGCCCAGGATGCGCTCGCGAAGCGGCTCGACGACTTCACCGCCCTCGATCAGGGCTTTCATGTTGAAGCCTTCGCGCGTGCCGCAGTCGTCCTCGATCACCACCAGATCCTGGGTCACGTCCACCAGACGACGGGTCAGGTAGCCGGAGTTCGCGGTCTTCAGCGCCGTATCGGCCAGACCCTTACGGGCGCCGTGCGTCGAGATGAAGTACTGCAGAACGTTCAAGCCTTCACGGAAGTTGGTTGTGATCGGCGTTTCGATGATCGAGCCGTCAGGCTTGGCCATCAGGCCCCGCATACCGGCCAGCTGGCGGATCTGGGCAGCGGAGCCCCGCGCACCGGAGTCAGCCATCATGTAGATGGAGTTGAAGGACTCCTGCTTGACCGTCGAACCTTCACGGTTGGTAACTTCTTCCTGGCCGAGCTGCTCCATCATCGCCTTCGCCACCTGGTCGCCGCAGCGGCCCCAGATATCGACGACCTTGTTGTAGCGCTCACCGTCGGTCACCAGACCAGAGGTGTATTGCTGGGCGATTTCCTTGACTTCGGACTCGGCCGCGCGGATCAGGTCCTCCTTCAGGTTCGGGACCAGCATGTCCTTCACCGCGATGGAGATACCGGCGCGCGTCGCCAGGCGGTAGCCGAACTGCATCAGCTGGTCGGCGAAAATCACCGTCGCGCGCAGACCGCAACGGCGGAAGGACGCGTTGATCAGCTTGGAGATTTCCTTCTTCTTCAGCGGCTTGTCGATGACGCTGAACGGCAGGCCGGCCGGCAGGATTTCCGACAGGATGGCGCGGCCCGCAGTGGTGTTATGACGCACCACGCGCTCCAGACGCTCACCCTCGGGACCGCGGTCGAACTCCTTCAGACGCACGGTGACCCGGGCGTGCAGCGAGATCTGGCCGGACTCATAGGCGCGCTTCACCTCGCCGACGTCGGCGAACAGCATGCCCTCGCCCGGTACATTCACCCCCTCGCGGGTGGCGTAGTACAGGCCCAGCACGATGTCCTGCGACGGCACAATGATGGGTTCGCCGTTGGCTGGCGACAGCACGTTGTTGGATGCCAGCATCAGCGTGCGGGCTTCCATCTGCGCTTCCAGCGACAGGGGAACGTGGACCGCCATCTGGTCGCCGTCGAAGTCGGCGTTGAAGGCCACGCAGACCAGCGGGTGCAGCTGGATCGCCTTGCCTTCGATCAGCACCGGCTCGAAAGCCTGGATGCCGAGACGGTGCAGCGTAGGCGCGCGGTTCAGCATCACCGGATGCTCGCGGATCACCTCTTCCAGGATGTCCCACACCACCGGCTCCTGGGACTCCACCATCTTCTTCGCCTGCTTGATGGTCGTGGCCAGCCCCATCAGTTCCAGCTTGTTGAAGATGAAGGGCTTGAACAGTTCCAGCGCCATCAGCTTGGGCAGACCGCACTGGTGCAGCTTGAGCTGCGGGCCCACGGTAATGACGGAACGGCCGGAATAGTCGACGCGCTTGCCCAGCAGGTTCTGACGGAAGCGACCGCCCTTGCCCTTGATCATGTCAGCCAGCGACTTCAGCGGACGCTTGTTGGCACCGGTCATCGCCTTGCCGCGACGGCCGTTGTCCAGCAGGGAGTCCACCGACTCCTGCAGCATGCGCTTCTCGTTGCGGACGATGATGTCCGGCGCCTTCAGTTCCAGCAGCCGCTTCAGGCGGTTGTTCCGGTTGATGACGCGACGATAGAGGTCGTTCAGGTCGGAGGTGGCGAAGCGGCCGCCGTCCAGCGGCACCAGCGGACGCAGGTCCGGCGGCAGCACCGGCAGCACTTCCAGGATCATCCATTCCGGCTTGATGCCGGACTGCTGGAAAGCCTCCAGCACCTTCAGGCGCTTGGAGAACTTCTTGATCTTGGCTTCGGAGTTGGTGGTTTCGAGATCGCCACGCAGCTTTTCGATCTCGAGGTTCACGTCCAGCGTGCGCAACAGCTCACGGATGCCTTCGGCGCCCATCACGGCGTCGAAGTCATCACCGTACTCCTCGACCTTCGCCAGGTAGTCGTCCTCGGTCAACAACTGAGCACGGTTGAGCGGGGTCATGCCCGGCTCAACGACAACGAAGGCTTCGAAATACAGCACGCGCTCGATGTCGCGCAGGGTCATGTCCAGCACCATGCCCAGACGGCTGGGCAGGCTCTTCAGGAACCAGATGTGGGCAACAACGCTGGCGAGCTCGATGTGGCCCATGCGCTCGCGGCGCACCTTGGACAGGGTCACTTCGACGCCGCATTTCTCGCAGATCACGCCACGGTGCTTCAAACGCTTGTACTTGCCGCACAAGCACTCGTAGTCCTTCACCGGCCCGAAGATCTTGGCGCAGAACAGGCCGTCGCGCTCGGGCTTGAAGGTGCGGTAGTTGATCGTCTCCGGCTTCTTGACTTCGCCGTAGGACCACGACCGGATCTTGTCCGGCGAGGCGAGGCCGATCGTAATCGCTTCGAACTCTTCCTCGTTCGGCAGGGTTTGCTTGAACAGGTCAGCGAGCAGGCTCTTCATGTATCACTCCATCCGGCACATGCGGGTTGCGCAATGTGCGGGTTCAACCGCGGTCCAGATCGATGTCGATCGCCAGGGAACGAATTTCCTTCACCAGCACGTTGAAGGACTCGGGCATCCCGGAGTCGATCTTGTGTTCGCCCTTGACGATGTTTTCGTACACCTTGGTACGGCCGGTAACGTCGTCCGACTTGACCGTCAACATCTCCTGCAAGGTATATGCCGCGCCGTAAGCTTCGAGCGCCCAGACCTCCATTTCCCCGAAACGCTGACCACCGAACTGAGCCTTGCCACCCAGCGGCTGCTGCGTCACCAGCGAGTACGGACCGGTGGAACGCGCGTGCATCTTGTCATCGACCAAGTGGTGCAGCTTCAGCACGTGCTTGTAGCCGACGGTGACCTTGCGCTCGAAGGGCTCGCCAGTGCGACCGTCGAACAGCGTCACCTGGCCGCCAACCGGCAGGCCGGCCAGTTCCAGCATCTTGGAGATCTCTTCTTCCTTGGCACCGTCGAACACCGGAGTCGCGAACGGCACACCCTTCTTCAGGTTCGAGGCCAGCTCCACGACGTCCTCATCGCTGAAACCGGAGAAGTCTTCCGGCTTGCCACTGCCGTTGTAGATCTCTTCCAGCAGACCACGGACTTCGGCGGCCGCAGCGTTGGCACGCAGCATCTTGTCCAGACGCTGACCCAGGCCCTTGGCAGCCCAGCCAAGGTGGGTTTCCAGGATCTGACCGATGTTCATCCGCGAGGGCACGCCCAGCGGGTTCAGCACGATGTCGACCGGGGTGCCGTCTTCCATGTAGGGCATGTCCTCGACCGGAACAATCTTGGACACCACACCCTTGTTACCGTGACGACCGGCCATCTTGTCACCCGGCTGCAGGCGACGCTTCACCGCCAGGTACACCTTGACCATCTTCTGCACGCCCGGGGGCAACTCGTCGCCCTGGGTGAGCTTCTTCTTCTTGATCTCGAAGGCCTGCTCGAAGTCCTTGCGGGTCTTTTCCAGACCTTCACGGATGGCTTCGAGCTGGATCGCCAGTTCTTCGTCCGCCATGCGGATATCGAACCAGTGGTAGGGCTCCAGCGTGTCCAGATACTCGACGGTAATCGCGGTGCCCTTGCTCAGCTTCTTCGGACCACCGTTGGCCTTTTGACCAACGATCATGCGCTGGATACGCGCGAAGGCGTCCCGTTCCACGATACGCATCTGGTCGGCCAGATCGGTCTTGAAGCTGCGCAGCTGGTCGTCGATGATGGATTGGGCGCGCTTATCGCGTTCGATGCCTTCACGGGTGAAGACCTGCACGTCGATGACGGTGCCGGTCATACCGGACGGCACGCGCAGCGAGGTGTCCTTAACGTCGGACGCCTTCTCGCCGAAGATCGCGCGCAGCAGCTTCTCTTCCGGCGTCAGCTGGGTTTCGCCCTTGGGCGTGACCTTGCCGACCAGCACATCACCAGCTTCGACTTCAGCACCGATGTACACGATGCCGGACTCGTCCAGACGGGACAGTTGGGCTTCGCCCAGCGACGCGATGTCGCGGGTGATTTCCTCAGGCCCCAGCTTGGTGTCGCGCGCGACGACGGTAAGCTCTTCGATGTGGATCGAGGTGAAGCGGTCGTCGGCAACCACGCGCTCGGAGATCAGGATCGAGTCTTCGAAGTTGTAGCCGTTCCACGGCATGAACGCGACCAGCATGTTCTGGCCGAGCGCCAGTTCGCCCAGGTCGGTGGAGGCACCGTCGGCAATCACGTCGCCCTTGGCGATGCGGTCACCCACCCTCACCACCGGACGCTGGTTGATGTTGGTGTTCTGGTTGGAACGGGTGTACTTGATCATGTTGTAGATGTCGACGCCGACTTCACCCGCGAGGGTTTCGGCATCGTTCACCCGCACCACGATACGCTGGGCATCGACGTAGTCGACCAGGCCACCACGCTTCGCCTGCACCGCGGTACCCGAGTCCACTGCCACAGTGCGCTCGATACCGGTACCAACCAGCGGCTTCTCCGGACGCAGGCAGGGAACCGCCTGACGTTGCATGTTGGCGCCCATCAGTGCCCGGTTCGCGTCATCGTGCTCCAGGAACGGAATCAGCGAGGCCGCGACGGAGACGATCTGACCCGGCGCCACGTCCATGTACTGAACCTGGTCGGCCGTCGCCAGCGCGAATTCGCCCTTGTGACGGCAGGACACCAGATCGCCGACCAGCACACCCTCGCCGGAGATCTCAGCGTTCGCCTGGGCGATCACGTACTGGCCTTCCTCGATCGCCGACAGGAAATCGATCTGATTAGTGACCTTGCCGTCCGCCACCTTGCGGTACGGCGTCTCGAGGAAGCCGTGGCGGTTGGTGCGGGCGTACACGGCCAGCGAGTTGATCAGACCGATGTTCGGACCTTCCGGCGTCTCGATCGGGCACACACGGCCATAGTGGGTCGGGTGCACGTCACGGACTTCGAAGCCGGCACGCTCGCGGGTCAGACCGCCCGGGCCCAGCGCGGAGACACGGCGCTTGTGGGTAATCTCGGACAGCGGGTTGGTCTGGTCCATGAACTGGGAGAGCTGGCTGGAGCCAAAGAACTCCTTGATCGCGGCCGAGATCGGCTTGGCGTTGATCAGGTCATGCGGCATCAGGTTGTCGGACTCAGCCTGGGACAAACGCTCCTTCACCGCACGTTCGACACGGACCAGGCCAGCGCGGAACTGGTTCTCGGCCAGTTCGCCGACGGAACGCACGCGACGGTTGCCCAAGTGGTCGATATCGTCGATCTCACCGCGACCGTTGCGCAGTTCGACCAGCACACCGATCACGGCCAGGATGTCTTCGTTGGCCAGCACGCCAACGCCACTCTCGCCATGCGGGCCGACTTTCTCGTAGAAGCGCTTCAACCAGCCCGGCGCCTTATCGTCGATCTTCTCGGGATAGGCACGGCGGTTGAACTTCATGCGGCCGACCGACGACAGGTCGTAACGCTCTTCCGCGTAGAACAGGCCTTGGAACAGGGCTTCCACCGCGTCCTCGGTGGGCGGCTCGCCCGGGCGCATCATGCGGTAGATCGCGACCTTGGCGGCCCACTGATCGGCGGTTTCGTCGATGCGCAGGGTCTGGGAGATGTAGCCACCGCGGTCGAGATCGTTGATGTACAGGGTCTGCAGATCGACCACACGGGCATCACGCAGCTTGCCGAGCAGATCCTCGGTGATCTCGTCGTTCGCGCGAGCAACCAGTTCGCCGGTTTCCGCATCAACGACGTTCTTGGCGATCACACGCCCCAGCAGGAAGTCGTCCGGCACCGCGATGGTCTTGACGCCAGCCTGGTCCAGTTCACGGATGTGCTTGGCCGTGATGCGCTTGTCGCGAGCGACAATCACCTTGCCGTCCGACGTGATGATGTCGAAACGGGCCACTTCGCCACGCAGGCGATCCGGCACCAGTTCGAACTGGGCACCTTCAGGCGCCAGCTGGAAGGCATCGAAATCGTGGAAGGTTTCCAGGATCTCTTCCGGCGTCATCCCGATGGAGCGCAGCAGGATGGTCACCGGCATCTTGCGGCGACGGTCGACGCGGAAATACAGGTAGTCCTTCGGGTCGAACTCGAAGTCCAGCCAGGAACCACGGTAAGGGATGATCCGGGCGGAGAACAGCAACTTGCCGGAGGAGTGGGTCTTGCCGCGATCGTGCTCGAAGAACACGCCGGGAGAACGGTGGAGCTGGGAAACGATCACCCGCTCGGTACCGTTGATGACGAAGGAGCCGGTATCCGTCATGAGCGGGATTTCGCCCATGTAGACCTCCTGCTCCTTCACCTCCTTGATGGTTTCCTTCGGCGCTTCGCGGTCCATGATGACCAGGCGAACGCGTGCGCGCAGCGGCGACGCAAAGGTCAGACCGCGCTGTTGGCATTCCTTCACATCGAACGCCGGCTCGCCCAGCATGTACTGGACGAACTCCAGCCTGGCGTTCCCGCTGTGGCTGGAGATCGGGAAAATCGAGGTGAACGCAGCCTGCAGGCCCTGGTTGTGCCGCGTTTCCGGCAACGTCTCCGCTTGCAGGAACGAGGCGAACGACTCGATTTGGGTGGCGAGCAGGAAAGGCGCATCGAGCACGGCCGCGCGCTTGGCGAAGCTCTTGCGGATACGCTTCTTCTCAGTGTAGGAATACGCCATGAATGCTCCGGCTAGAGGTCGAACTTCGAAAAGACAGAACACAGCGCCCGCGGTTGCCTAGATATCTGAAACTATCTGCAACACTTCTGGGACGCTTTGTTCTGGCCTCATGCTTCAGTACAAAGCACGAAAGGGCTGGCACCCCTAGGAGCGCCAGCCCTGCTGGAAAGGCGAGTATTACTTGATCTCGACCTTGGCGCCAGCGTCTTCCAGTTGCTTCTTCAGCGCGTCGGCGTCGGCCTTCGAAACGCCTTCCTTCACAGCCTTCGGCGCGCCGTCGACGACGTCCTTGGCTTCCTTCAGACCCAGGCCGGTGGCGGCACGGACGACCTTGATGACTTCGACCTTCTTCTCGCCAGCGGCGGTCAGGATCACGTCGAATTCGGTCTTCTCTTCAGCAACCGGAGCGGCAGCACCGGCACCCGGAGCAGCCACTGCCAGGGAGGCAGCCGACACACCAAACTTTTCTTCGAACGCCTTGACCAGGTCGTTCAGTTCCATCACGGTCATCGCGCCAACGGCTTCGAGGATGTCTTCTTTGCTGATAGCCATATCAAATCACTCCAAAATCGAAACTATTCTGAAAACTGTAGTGCCTGAGGCTCAGGCAGCCGCGCCTTCTTCTTCCTCGCGCTTCTTGGCGAGGGCAGCAAGGGCACCGGCGAAGCCGGAGACCGGCGCCTGCATGACGCCCAGCAGCGTGGCGAGCAACTCTTCGCGGCTCGGGATCGAAGCGAGCGCCTGCACACCGGCCTTGTCGAGCGTTTTGCCCGCATAGGAGCCAGCCTTCAGCACTAGCTTGTCGTTACCCTTCGCGAAGTCGTTGAGCACCTTCGCGGCGGAAACCGGATCTTCCGATACGCTATAGATCAGCGGACCGGTGAGTTGGTCAGCCAGACCGGCAAACGGGGTATCGGCGATCGCGCGACGCACCAGAGTGTTCTTCAGCACACGCAGGTAAACGCCAGATTCGCGGGCCTTTGCACGCAGCGTGGTGAGATCGCTCACCGCAATGCCGCGATACTCGGCCACCGCGATGGTCTGGGCGTTGGCCACTTGTGCCGACACCTCTGCCACTACGGCTTTCTTGTCATCGAGATTGAGACCCACGGGTCTTTCCTCCTTTCAAGTCCACTCACGAACCACCTACGGTGATTCGCACCCACGGCGACCTGGATCAGGAGTGCGGCCTTGTTTCAGCCAAATCCTGTTCTGGGCACACCGTCTGCGCAGGCGTCTTGCAGACAATTAAGCGGCCGCCGAAGCAGCTGCACCTGCGGTCTTTGACGATCCACGCCGACGCCAAAACGCAGGCGTGTCCCAAAGTTCTTTGCTTCCGCCTTAGGCGGAGACAGTGCTCGTTTCGACGCGAACACCGCTGCCCATGGTGCTGGACAGGGCGATGCGGCGCAGATACACACCCTTGGCGGCGGCCGGACGGGCCTTCACCAAGGCATCGACGAAAGCGGTGAGGTTCTGTTGCAGCGCGTCCACGCCGAAGGACGCGCGGCCGATGGTCGCGTGCACCAGACCAGCCTTGTCGGTGCGGTACTGGACCTGACCGGCCTTGGCGTTCTTGACGGCGGTGGTGACATCCATGGTCACGGTGCCAACCTTCGGGTTCGGCATCAGGCCGCGCGGGCCGAGAATCTGGCCCAGCTGACCGACCACGCGCATGGCGTCCGGGGTCGCGATGCAAAGATCGAAGGCGATGTTGCCGGCCTTCACTTGTTCTGCGAGGTCTTCGAAACCAACAATATCGGCACCAGCGGCACGAGCAGCCTCAGCCTTCTCGCCCTGGGCGAACACCGCAACGCGCACGCTCTTGCCGGTACCCGCGGGCAGCACGACGGAGCCGCGAACGACCTGATCCGACTTACGTGCATCGACGCCGAGGTTGATGGCGACATCGATCGACTCATCAAACTTGGCAGTGGCACATTCCTTCACCAGTGCCAGCGCTTCGGCGACGGGGTAGACACGGTTACGATCAACCTTGGCGCGCAGCGCCTGAACACGCTTGGAAATCTTCGCCATGATTACAGGCCCTCCACGGTGATGCCCATGCTGCGAGCGGAGCCGGCGATGGTACGCACGGCGGCTTCCAGGTCGGCAGCGGTGAGGTCAGGCATCTTGCCCTTAGCGATCTCTTCGACCTGGGCGCGGCTGATCGAGCCGACCTTGTCGGTATGGGGCTTCGGCGAACCCTTCTGCACGCCAGCCGCCTTCTTGATCAGGACAGTCGCCGGCGGCGTCTTCATGATGAAGGTGAAGCTCTTGTCGGCGAAGGCGGTGATCACCACCGGAATCGGCAGGCCCGGCTCCATGCCTTGAGTCTTGGCATTGAAGGCCTTGCAGAATTCCATGATGTTCAGACCACGCTGACCCAGCGCAGGACCGATCGGGGGGCTGGGGTTGGCCTTGCCGGCCGGCACCTGCAGCTTGATGTAGCCAATGATTTTCTTTGCCATTGCGGCACACTCCTTGATTGAGTACTAGCGCGTCGACCTAGAGACCGGCGCTCCTCTATTTACCCGCGTCAACGGGCAAAAAGCGGGCACTTTCGTGCCCGCCTCATCAGCCTCAGGTCTTTTCGACCTGGGCGAAATCCAACTCCACTGGAGTCGCACGACCAAAGATGGTCACGGAAACCCGTAGCTTGCTCTTTTCGTAGTTCACATCTTCGACGGAACCATGGAAATCGGTGAAAGGACCTTCCTTCACACGAACCACTTCGCCAGTCTCGAACAGCACCTTGGGACGCGGCTTGTCCACACCCTCTTGCATTTGCTGCATGATTTTCTCGACCTCCTTCTCGGAGATCGGGGTGGGCTTGTTGGCGGTACCACCAACGAAACCGGTCACCTTGGAAGTAGACTTCACCAAGTGCCAGCTTTCGTCGTTCATTTCCATCTCGACGAGCACATAGCCGGGGAAGAACTTGCGCTCGGAAATGCTTTTTTGACCGCCTTTCATTTCCACGACTTCTTCGACCGGGACCAGAATTTGGCCGAAAAAGTCCTGCATGCCGGCCCGCGCAATGCGATCAATCAGCGCTCGCTGAACCGACTTTTCGAAGCCCGAATAGGCGTGAACCACGTACCAGCGCTTCGTCATGATCATTTCCAACCCAGAACGAGGTCGTACAGCACCCACTCCAGGCTCTTATCCGTCAGCCACAGAAAGATCGCCATCACGACTACGAAGGCGAACACCAAGCCTGTCGTCTGAACGGTTTCCTTACGGCTGGGCCATACGACTTTCTTTGTCTCGACCACCGCTTCGCGCGCAAACTCAACGAAGCGACGGCCCGGCTCGGAAAACCAAGCTACGGCGACACCAGCGCCCAAACCGGCCAGAACCGACAGTACGCGCAGCACCAAGGGCTGCTCGGAAAGCAGATAAAAGCCGACCACGCCGGCCGCGACCAGCGCCAAAGCCAGCGCGAACTTCAACTTATCGGCCATCGGAACAATGATTTCCGGGTAATTTGGCAGGGGCAGAGGGAATCGAACCCCCAACCTTCGGTTTTGGAGACCGACGCTCTGCCAATTGAGCTATGCCCCTGCAGCAGAGACTACAAAGCGCACCCTTGCGAGTGCGCTTCCCCATCCAGCAATCGACTAACGATTACTCGATGATCTTGGCGACGACACCGGCGCCGACGGTACGGCCACCTTCACGGATCGCGAAGCGCAGACCTTCTTCCATGGCGATCGGGGCGATCAGCTTCACCGTGATCGACACGTTGTCGCCCGGCATCACCATTTCGGTGCCTTCCGGCAGCGCGATGGAACCGGTCACGTCCGTGGTACGGAAGTAGAACTGCGGGCGGTAGTTGTTGAAGAACGGGGTGTGACGACCACCCTCTTCCTTCGACAGCACGTAGATTTCGCCGGTGAAGTGGGTGTGCGGGGTGATGGAACCCGGCTTGCACAGCACTTGACCACGCTCGACGTCTTCACGCTTGGTACCGCGCAGCAGCACACCGACGTTGTCACCCGCTTGACCTTGGTCCAGCAGCTTGCGGAACATTTCCACGCCGGTGCAGGTGGTCTTAACGGTGGGCTTGATGCCGACGATTTCGATTTCTTCGCCAACCTTCACGATGCCGCGCTCGACACGACCGGTCACCACAGTACCGCGGCCGGAGATGGAGAACACGTCTTCGATCGGCAGCAGGAAGGGCTTGTCGATGGCACGTTCCGGGGTCGGGATGTAGCTGTCCAGCGCATCGGCCAGACGGAAGATCGCCGGCTCACCGATGTCGGACTGGTCGCCTTCCAGCGCCTTCAGCGCGGAACCCTTGACGATGGGAATGTCGTCGCCCGGGAAGTCGTACTTGGACAGCAGCTCGCGCACTTCCATTTCGACGAGTTCCAGCAGCTCTTCGTCGTCGACCATGTCGCACTTGTTCAGGAAGACGATGATGTACGGCACGCCAACCTGACGGGCCAGCAGGATGTGCTCGCGGGTCTGGGGCATCGGGCCGTCAGCGGCCGAGCACACCAGGATCGCGCCGTCCATCTGCGCAGCGCCGGTAATCATGTTCTTCACGTAGTCGGCGTGACCCGGGCAGTCCACGTGGGCGTAGTGACGGGAGGCCGTCTCGTACTCGACGTGCGCGGTGTTGATCGTGATGCCGCGCGCCTTTTCTTCCGGCGCCGCATCGATCTGGTCGTAGGCCTTCGCCTCGCCACCGAACTTCTTCGACAGAATCGTCGTGATCGCCGCCGTCAGCGTCGTCTTGCCGTGGTCAACGTGGCCAATCGTGCCTACGTTCACGTGCGGCTTCGTCCGCTCAAACTTACCTTTCGCCATATCGACACCCTTAAATCAGAATCAGAAAACCGGACTGGGGGACTAGAGCCACCCGCCCGGCCAGGCAGAAAATGAGTGGTGCCCATGACGTGGATTGAACACGTGGCCTCTCCCTTACCAAGGGAGTGCTCTACCACTGAGCTACATGGGCTCCGAAACTGCACTTGGAGCGGGTGAAGGGAATCGAACCCTCGTCGTAAGCTTGGAAGGCTTCTGCTCTACCATTGAGCTACACCCGCTTCACTTGAACACGACTTACAGCCGACTCGCATCAACCGCCGCCGACCGCAAGAAACAACACAGCGGAACGACAAAACTACTGGTGGAGGGGGAAGGATTCGAACCTTCGAAGGCAGTGCCGTCAGATTTACAGTCTGATCCCTTTGACCGCTCGGGAACCCCTCCAAGCGAGAAGCGCCGCACTATAGAGGCATCAAAAAACTTTGTCAAACTCTTCTGCGATCTTTTTCGCAAAGATCAAAGAAGCCGCTCCTGCAGCGACAGGGCTGTGGTGTTTTTCACAGCCTGCAATACGAAGCTGGACTTCACGTTAGCCACGCCTTCCTGCTTCAACAAGCGATCCATCAGGAAGCGGGAGAAATGCTCCAGATCGTCGGCCACCACCTGCAACAGATAGTCCATGTCTCCCGTCAGCGCGAAGCAGCCCAGCACTTCCGGCCATGAACATACGGCCGCATGGAAGGCCTGTATCTGGCTGTCCCGGCGCTTTTCCAAGGTTACCGTCACATAGGCTTGCAGCCCCAGTCCGAGCTTCGCCGCGTCGAGCAGCGCCACATAGCGCTTGATCACGCCACTCTCTTCCAACTGCTTTACGCGCCGCAGACAGGGCGAAGGCGACAGCGAGACCCGCTGCGCGAGATCCGCGTTACTGAGGCGCCCGTCCTGCTGCAGCGCCTCGAGAATTTTGAGGTCGATACGATCCATCCAAGAAACCTCGCCATCACGCAATGAATTGCCAAAATCTATGCGATTGGCGCCTGACTTCGCAAGCGAATTGCGCCACTTGAAGCCTAAGCTTGCTCTCCATACCCATACCAACCCGGCAGGAGACAAGCCATGAACAGCCCCACCCCGACCGCCGCGCTGCGCGGCAATCCGCTAGGCACCGACGGCTTCGAGTTCGTCGAGTACACCGCGGAAGACCCTGCGCAGCTGGACGCCCTCTTTCGCCAACTGGGCTTCCAGCCGGTAGCGCGCCATCGGGCGAAGAACGTCACCCTGTATCGCCAAGGCAACATCAATTTCATTCTCAACGCCGAGTCGTCCAGCTTCGCGCAGGCCTTCGCCCGGGTGCATGGGCCGTCCGCATGTGCCATCGCGCTGCGCGTCGAGAATGCCGCAGCGGCCTTTGAGGCGGCGCTTGCCGCTGGTGCGGAAGCACATCCGGGCGCAGCTGGGCCGATGGAGCTGAACATCCCGGTAATCAAGGGCATAGGCGGTAGCCTGATCTATCTGGTGGACCGCTACCGCGACGTATCCATCTACGACATCGACTTCAACTGGCTGCCAGGCGTGGAGCGCAATCCACGTGGCTATGGACTGGCCGACATCGACCATCTCACTCACAACGTGCATCGCGGGCGCATGGACGTCTGGTCCGGCTTCTACCAGCGCATCTTCAACTTCCGCGAACTGAAGTACTTCGACATCGAAGGCAAGCTCACCGGCCTGAAGTCGCGCGCCATGGTCAGCCCCTGCGGCAAGATCCGCATCCCGATCAACGAGTCGGCCGACGACAAGAGCCAGATCGAGGAATTCCTGCACGCCTACAAGGGTGAAGGCATCCAGCACATCGCCCTGACAACCGACAATGTCTACGAGACCGTCGAAGGTATGCGCGCCAATGGCGTGACTTTCCTGGATACGCCGGACACCTACTACGAGGCGGTCGATACCCGCCTGCCCGGCCATGGCGAGAACCTGGAGCGCCTGCGCCGCAACCGCATCCTGATCGACGGCGCGCCCACCGCGGACGGTGGCCGCCTGCTGCAGATCTTCACCGAGACGGTGATCGGGCCGATCTTCTTCGAGATCATCCAGCGCAAGGGCGACGACGGCTTCGGCGAGGGCAACTTCAAGGCCCTGTTCGACTCCATCGAACTCGACCAGGTCCGCCGCGGCGTGCTCGAAGACCACACCGCCTGATCCCCTCCAGCCACACCCCGCACGCCTCCGCTGCGCAAGCACGGAGGCGTGCGCCATTCCCGCGGCCCTGCGGGAAAAGAACGATAATCCAGGGCTCAGACCCAAGAACGGAGACAACCATGAACGCGCCCCATCCCGAAGCGCGCCTGCCGCTGCCGCCTGCCTTCATCGAACAGATGAGCGCCCGCTTCGGCACTCGCTTCACTACATCAGAAGGCGTGCGCGCCCACCACGGGCATGACGAATCCCACTTCCCCGATGCCGCACCGGACGCGGTCGTCTTCCCCCAAAGCACCGAGGAAGTCAGCGCCATCGTCGATGCCTGCCGCGCATATGGCGTGCCCATCGTGCCCTACGGCGCCGGCAGTTCGCTGGAAGGCCACATCCTTGCCATCCGCGGCGGCATCACGGTCGATTTCTCGGAGATGAACAAGGTACTCGCCATCCACGGCGAGGACATGTACGTCGTCGTCCAGCCTGGTGTCACCCGCAAACAGCTCAACGCCGAGCTGCACGGCAGCGGCCTGTTCTTCCCCATCGATCCGGGTGCGGACGCCAGCCTCGGCGGCATGGCCGCCACCCGCGCGTCCGGGACCAACGCGGTGCGCTACGGCACCATCCGGGAGAACATCCTCGGGCTGACCGCGGTGCTCGCCGACGGCCGCGCCATCCGCACCGGCGGCCGGGCGCGCAAGTCTTCCGCCGGCTACGACCTCACCCATCTGCTGATCGGCTCCGAAGGCACGCTGGGGCTGATCACCGAACTCACCGTGCGGCTGCATCCGCTCCCTGAGGCGGTGTCCGCCGCCGTCTGCGCTTTCCCCGACCTGGCCTCGGCGGTCAATACCGTCATCCAGACCATACAGCTGGGCGTGCCGGTGGCCCGTATCGAGCTGGTCGATACCCTCACCGTGCAGGCCATCAACCGCTACAGCAAGACCACGCTGCGCGAAGCCTCCATGCTGTTCTTCGAGTTCCACGGCTCGCCGGCCGGCGTGGATGAGCAGGCGCAGACGGTGCAGGAGATCGCCCGCGAGCACGGCGGCCTGGACTTCGACTGGGCCAGCCGGCCGGAAGACCGCAGCCGCCTGTGGGCCGCGCGGCACGACGTCTACTTCGCCAGCATCAACCTGCGCCCAGGCTGCCGCGGCATCACCACCGACGTCTGCGTGCCCATCTCCAAGCTGGCGGAATGCGTGACTGGCGTGCGTGCAGACATCGATGCCACCGGCCTCATCGCCCCCATCGTCGGCCACGTAGGCGACGGCAATTTCCACACGGTGATCCTGGTCGATCCCAACGACGCGGACGAGATCGAACGCGCCGAAGCGCTGAACCGGCGCATCGTCGAGCGCGCACTGGCGCTGGGCGGCACCTGCACCGGCGAGCACGGCGTAGGCATCGGCAAGCAGGACTTCATGCTCGCCGAACACGGTGAAGCCGCGCTGGATGCGATGCGTCTGGTGAAGCGCGCCCTCGATCCGCAGGACCTCCTCAACCCCGGCAAGATCCTGCCGCCCTCGCACCAGGCCACGCCGCTCGTCTGAACCCGTCGCCGGCTACGGGTATCCAAGGATTGAACCGACGCCCGCCGCAGCCCAGGATGGCGCGGCGGGCGACCGGTCAGGCAGCACCAGGCAACAAGAAACGGAACGTCTCGCATCAAGGCGGTGGCGCCCACAAGGCAGCCTCCGCCCCGGGTCCAAGAACAAGACTTTGCGGACAGGAAGGAGACAGCCATGGCCGAAGCCGATCCGCGCACGTCCATCCATGCCAGCCTGGAGGACAGATACACCACCGTAGCCGGCCGGGTGTACCTCAGCGGCTACCAGGCACTGGTGCGGCTGCTGATGATCCAGCGCGAGCGCGACCTCTCCGCCGGGCTCAACACTGCCGGCTTCGTCTCCGGCTACCGCGGCTCCCCGCTGGGCGGCCTGGACCAGACGCTGTGGAAGGCCAAGCATCACCTCGCCGACCACCACATCGTCTTCCAGCCCGGCGTCAATGAAGACCTCGCCGCCACCGCGGTGTGGGGCTCCCAGCAAGTCGCTCTCTCCCCCGCAGCCAAGTACGACGGCGTGTTCGGCCTGTGGTACGGCAAGGGGCCGGGCGTGGACCGCTGCGGCGACGTGTTCCGCCACGCCAACGCCGCCGGCAGCGCCAGACACGGCGGTGTGCTGGTGGTGGCCGGCGACGACCACGCCGCCAAGTCCTCCACCCTGCCGCACCAGACCGACCACTTCTTCAAGTCGATGATGATGCCGGTGCTCGCCCCCGCCGGCGTGCAGGAGTACATCGACTACGGCGTGCATGGCTTCGCCCTGTCGCGCTACTCCGGCTGCTGGGTGGCCTTCAAGGCGCTGGCCGACACGGTGGAAACCTCCGCCTCGGTGGACGTGGATCCCCAGCGGGTGCGGGTGGCGATTCCGGACGATTTCCCGCTGCCGCCGGACGGCCTCAACATCCGCTGGCCGGACCCGCCGCTGGTGCAGGAAAAGCGCTTGCTGCACTACAAGCTATACGCCGCGCTGGCTTATGCGCGTGCCAACCAACTGAACCGCATCGTCATCGACACGCCGGCACCGCGGCTGGGCATCATCACCGCCGGCAAGAGTTACCTGGACGTGCGCCAGGCGCTGGACGACCTCGGCATCGACGAAGCGCTGGCCACAACCATCGGACTGCGGCTGTACAAGGTCGGCATGGTGTGGCCGCTGGAGTCGGACGGCGTGCGCCACTTCGCCGAAGGGCTGGAAGAGATCCTGGTCGTCGAGGAAAAACGCCAGCTGATCGAGTACCAGCTGAAGGAGGAGCTCTACAACTGGCGGGAGGATGTGCGGCCGCGGGTCATCGGCAAGTTCGACGACAAGGGCGAATGGGCGCGCATCGCCCGCGCCGACGGCACGGTGGACCACGGCGACTGGCTGCTCCCCGCCGCCGGCGAACTCACGCCCACCTTGATCGCCCGCGCCATCGCCGCCCGCATCGGCCGCTTCTTCACCTCGGACACCATACGCGCCCGGCTGGACTTCCTCGAAGCCAAGGAGAAGGCGCTGGCCGCGCGCAGCTTCTCCATAGACCGCGTGCCCACCTTCTGCCCCGGCTGTCCGCACAACACCTCCACCAAGGTGCCCGAAGGCAGCCGCGCCATGGCCGGCATCGGCTGCCACTACATGGTCACCTGGATGCCGGAGCGCCACACCGGCACCTTCACCCAGATGGGCGGCGAAGGCGTGCCCTGGGTCGGCCAGGCGCCCTTCGTGGACGAGCCGCACATCTTCGCCAACCTGGGCGACGGCACCTACTTCCACTCCGGCCTGCTGGCCATCCGCCAGGCGGTCGCGGCGCGGGTGGACATCACCTACAAGATCCTCTTCAACGACGCGGTGGCGATGACCGGCGGCCAACCGGTGGACGGCAAGCTGACGGTGCCGCGCATCGTCCGCCAGCTGCAGGCGGAAGGCGTGCACACCATCGTCGTCGTCACCGACGGCAGCGAACGCGCCTACGGCCCGGCCGACCTCCCCCATGTGCCGATACGCCACCGCGACGAACTGGACACCATCCAGCGCGAGTTGCGCAGCTGCCGCGGCGTGTCCGCCCTCATCTACGACCAGACCTGCGCCGCCGAAAAGCGCCGCCGGCGCAAACGCGGCACCTTCCCGGATCCGGCGCGGCGGGTCTTCATCAATGAAGCGGTGTGCGAAGGCTGCGGCGACTGTGGCGACCAGTCGAACTGCATGTCCATCCTGCCGCTGGAAACCGAGTTCGGCCGCAAGCGGGAGATAGACCAATCCTCCTGCAACAAGGACTACTCCTGTCTGGCCGGCTTCTGTCCGTCCTTCGTCACCGTGGAAGGCGGCAGCCTGCGCAAGGGCCAGCCGCTGGCGGATGACGAAACCGCGCCCGCCGCCCTGCCCGAAGCGGAACTGCCCGCCACCGCGCGTCCCTATGGCCTGCTGGTCACCGGCGTCGGCGGCACCGGCATCGTCACCGTTGGCGCGCTGATCGGCATGGCCGCCCACCTGGATGGCAAGGGCGTCACCGTGCTGGACATGACCGGCCTGGCACAGAAAGGCGGCTCGGTGTTCAGCCATGTGCGCATCGCCGACACGCCGGAAGCACTGCACGCGGTGCGTATCGCCGCCGGCGAGGCGGATTGCGTGATCGGCGGCGACGCGGTGGTCAGCGCCAGCGTCGAAGCCCTGGGCAAGATGGCAGCCGATCGCACCCAGGCGGTGGTGGACACCGCCGAAACGCCGACCTCCGACTTCACCCACAAGCCGGACTGGCAGTTCCCGCTGGCGCGCATGGAAGCCGCCATCTCCGACGCCACCGTGCCGGGCGCAGCCCATTTCATCCCGGCCCGCGCTCTCGCCACCGCACTGCTAGGCGACACCATCGCCACCAACCTCTTCCTGCTCGGCTACGCCTGGCAGAAGGGCATGGTGCCAGTCAGCCTGACGGCGCTGACTACCGCCATCGAGCTCAACGCGGTCGCGGTAGACATGAACAAGCGCGCCTTCCTCTGGGGCCGCCGCGCCGCCCACGACCTGGAAGCGGTGATGCGGCGCCTGCACCCGACGCCCGCCCAATCCTTGCATCCGCCCAAACTCGACCAAGTCATCGCCCGCCGTGCCGCCTACCTGCGCGCCTACCAGGACACCGCCTACGCGGAGCGTTACCAAGGGCTGGTCGAACGGGTTCGCGCTACCGAGCACCGGCTGATCGGGCCGGACAGCACCGCGCTGACGGAAGCCGTCGCCCGCAACTACTTCTCCGTGCTCGCCTACAAGGACGAGTACGAGGTCGCCCGTCTCTACACCGAACCCGCCTTCCACGAAAAACTGGCCGCCACCTTCACCGGCAACTACAGCCTGCGCTTCCACCTCGCGCCGCCGCTGCTCGCCCGCCCCGATCCGCGCACCGGCCGCATCGCCAAGCGCAGCTACGGCCCCGGCATGCTGAAGTTGTTCCGCCTGCTCGCCCGCATGAAGAAGCTGCGCGGCAGTCGCTGGGACATCTTCGGCTACAACGCCGAGCGCAAGGCCGAACGCGCACTGATCGCCGAATATGAAAGGGATATCGGCGAAATCCTCGCCACGCTCACCCCCGAACGCCTGCAACTCGCCTGTACGCTGGCGCGCCTGCCCGAAGGCATACGCGGCTTCGGACCGGTAAAGCAAAAAGCCATGCACGAAGCGGCGGGGAAACACGCCAAGCTGCTCGCCCAATGGCGCACACCGGCGGCCAGCACCACGCTTGCCGCCTGAGGGTGACGACTTCCTGCCCGGCGACCTTCATCGACAGCTATGATCCCGGCCGTTGATCTCCGGGCCCCGCCGGCGGCATGCGCCATGTTCGCAGCCACCGCTCGGGGCAAGGCCGGTCGTCTCCCCTCAATCTTCCGCTCTCTATGCCAGCCAGCCTCAAGGCGCTCTGCGCCCAAATCGGTGGTGCCTTGGTCGCCTTCCTGCTCGCCCGCAGCGGAATCCTTCCCGCCTCCCTGTGGACACTGGCCGGCACACAGGCGGTCAGCGCCGCCGCCATCTCGGCCCTGCTGCGCAGTGCGCGCTGGTGGCTTCCCATCCACCTCGCCTTCCTGCCGCTGGCGCTGCTCGCACTGAGAATGGACCTGCATCCCGGCTGGTATCTCGCCGCCTTCCTGGCCCTGGCGACGGTGTACTGGAGCAGCTTCCGCACCCAGGTGCCGCTCTACCTCAGCAACCGCGCCACCGCCGCCGCGCTGGCCGGACTGCTTCCCGCCGACCGTCCCGCCCGTCTGCTGGACATCGGCGCCGGCACTGGCACCGTGCTACGCCATGTCGCCGATCTACGGCCGGATTGCTCGCTGACTGGCGTGGAAACCGCTCCCGGCCCCTGGCTGCTGGGCCGCCTGCTATGCCGCGCGCCCTCCATTTCCTGGCGCCGCGCCGACCTGTTCGCCCATGCCTGGGGCGACTACGATGTGATATACGCCTTCCTCTCGCCAGTACCCATGCCCAACGTCTGGCATAAGGCAGCGCAGGAAATGAAGGCCGGCGCGCTGCTCGTCAGCAACAGCTTCCCTGTTCCCGAACGCGAGCCCGACTTCGTCGTCGAAGTGAACGACCGCCGCCACACTCGGCTCTACTGCTATCGCGCACCGACAGCAGAAGCCGGGAAATAGCGGCACGAATCGCCGCTTTTCCGGCTCAGGTCCGGATCAGCCCGCGCCGATAATGAAATGGTGCGGCGAGCAAGCGCCGCGAGCTGAGGAATCGATTCATGGCTGAGATCATTTGCGTGATCGGCAACAAGGGCGGTACCGGCAAGACGACGCTGTCGCACATGCTGTGCCAGGGCCTCGGCCTGCTGGGCCAACGCTCCGCCTGCGTGCTGACCGACACCTCCCGCGAACCGCTCACCCCCGAAGGGCGGCGCTACATCACCGCAGACGCCCGTACCCGCGACGCGCTGACCAAGGTGGTGGACAAACTGCGCACGCTGGAAGACTGGATAGGCGTGATAGACGGCGGCGGCAACCGCACCGAGATGGACCGCAAGCTGTACGCGCTGTCCGACATCGTGCTGCTGCCTTTCCGTGAGTCGCACGAAGACATCCGCACCGTGGTACGCGACCTGGAAATGTTCCCGCGCGCCTATGCCGTGCCATCCCAATGGCCAAGCAACTCCTGGCAGCGGGAAGCAGCAGACCGCAACGTCGCCCAGCTGATGGGCGCTTACCGCCACCGCATCCTACGTCCGGTGGGCGCGCTCTCCTCCTCCAAGCTGCTGCTGCAGAAGCAGGTACCCGACCAGCTGCCAACACCGCTGGCCAACGCTTGCCGCGCCATCGCCCGTCAGGTGCTGGAAGTGCTGGAGATCGATTACACCGAAGCCCCCGGTGCAGACCAGGGCGAGGAAGAAGCCGAACGCCTGCCTGCATCCGAAATGCCGATGCGCCTGGGCTACGGCGAACGCCGCTCCCACTGAGCGCGGAGACAAGCACAAGAAGCGGCCACCGCCTCATCAGCGGTGGCCGCTTCTTTGTTTTTCGGATCGGCGGGCTTAGAGGCGCGCGCCGTGACGCGCGATGACCACCAGCGCCTGCGCCCGGTTGGAAACACCCAGGGCACGGAAGATGGCGGACATGTGCACCTTTACCGTGCCTTCGGAAAGTCCTAGCAGATCGGCGATCTCGCGGTTGGTCTTGCCCTGCGCCAGCAACTCCAGCACCCGGGTCTGCGCCGCAGTCAGGCCAAAACGCTCGCTGACCGGTGCGCCACTGCGCTTGCCGGCTCCGCCATTGCCAGTGTCCGGCGTATGCACACCGCCATCCAGCACCACACGCACCGCCTTCAGCAGGGTTTCGCCCGAACTCGCCTTGGAGACGAAACCGGAAGCGCCGCCCTTGATCGCGCGCCGCACCGAGGCCTCGTCGTCCATCGCGGAAACGACGATGGCGGGGACATCCGGGAAGCGCTTGGCCAGTACGGCAAGGAGTGAGAAACCATTCATATCCGGCAACATCAGGTCGATGATCGCCAGATCCCAATCGCTCCCCTTTTCCAATTGGGCGAGGGCTTCATCTGCTCCCTTCGCCTCTACGCATTCGATACCCGGTTCAAGCCGCCCCAGGCTCTGAGCCATAGCCTCTCTGACCAGGGCATGATCTTCAACGATGAGAATCTTCGTCACTGCTCGCTCCACTGGATTCCGGCATCGCAACGCGCGCCATGCGCGAAGCATAGCATGATCAGAAGAGCCCTCGTGTTTGCTCCCACTATCAGGACGACGCAAAACGGGGGAAAATCCGACCCTGCCCATTTAACCGACATTTGCCGATGCCCCTGCCTCACCCCAGCCCCACCTCAGGCCTGCGCCGACTCAGGCGGTGGAGCGTGCTATGCGGAACGCTGGGCGCACTATCGGCCGCGCAAGCATCCGGCATGGCGATCGGCGATGCACCGGAAGATGCCTATCTGGGTGATCTGCCGGTCGTACTTTCGGCTTCGCGCCTGGCCCAACCGACACGTGAAGCCCCCGGCGCCGTCACTGTAATAGACCGCGACATGATCCGCGCCTCCGGTGCCCGCTCGGTAGCGGAACTGCTGCGCTGGGTGCCCGGCTTCCAGGTCGGCGAGGCCAACGCCTTCCGGCCGCTGACCGCCTATCACGGACTCGCCGACGACAATCCCCGTCGCATGCTGGTGCGGGTGGATGGCCGCTCGCTGTATTCGCCCTACTTCCTCAGTGGCGTCGAGTGGCACAAGCTCACCGTCGATATCGACGACATCGAGCGCATCGAGGTCTTCCGCGGCTCGAATGCCACCGCTTTCGGCAGCCAGGCCTTCATGGGCGTGGTGAATATCATCACCCGGCCGGCAGCCGACACCCCCGGCCTGCGGATGCGCCTCACACAGGGCGAAAACGGCATACGCGACCGCCAGGTCAGCATCGCCCAGCAGTTCGGCCCGCTGAACGTACGTCTGGGCATGGGCCGGGAAAGCGACGACGGCACCAAGGGCCTGGAAGACAATTGGCAGAAGCATCGCGCCGATCTGCGGATGGACTGGCAGCCGGCCGCCACGCATCGGGTAGAGTTCCATGCTGGTGGCGTGCGCTTCGACAATCGCGCCGGCACCGCTGGCGAACCGGTGGACCCACCTCGCGATCAGCGCAGCAGCTCCAGCTTCGGGCAGATCCGCTGGCACTGGCTGCCGGACGCCCAGGAAGAGCTCACGCTCAGCTATCTACACCAGCGCGAACAGCTGACGGATGATTACCTCATCACCCGCGCCCAGTACCCGGTGCTGCCGCCCGGAGCCAGCGTCACCATAGATTTCGGCTATACAGTCGAGCGCGATGAGCTAGAGCTGGAGCATACCTTCTCGCCTCGGGACGATATCCGTATCGTCTGGGGCCTGGGCCAGCGCGAAGACAGAATCGACGCTCCTCAATATTTCTATCCGGGCAAAACCATCGCCTATACCAGCCGCCGCCTGTTCGGCAACCTGGAATGGCGTGCTACCGAACGCTGGCTGTTCAATATAGGTGCGATGGCGGAAGAGGACGATTACAACCCGGCCCAACTGTCGCCCCGCCTTGGTATCAATTACCTGCTGACGCCTGAGCACACCCTGCGTGCCGCAATCGGCCGCGCCTACCGCCAGCCCTTTCCTTTCGAACAACGAGGGGACGTGCGCTTCTATGAGAACGCCAGCGGCATCCTGCTGCGCCAGGCCTATCAACCGCCGTCTGAATCACTGGATCCGGAACGCCTGCGCTTCCGCGAATTGGGCTACCTTGCCGAACTCGAGCGCTGGCGCACTTCGCTCGACGTTCGCGTATTCGAGGAAAAGGTGGATAGGCTGACCCATTTCGAGAGCACCGCGTCGCCGCTTTCTCCGCCGCTGGACAACGGCGAGGCGAAACGACCGGTTGGCGACCGCAAGGCCACCATCCGTGGCGCCGAGCTATCCCTGATGTGGCGGCCTGCCGCCACCAGCTGGTTGGGCCTCAACTATAGCCGGATCGAGATCACCACCAATGAGCGCCGCGACAAGCAGTTCTACGAAACCTCCGCCCCTCGCGCCTCCGCCTCCATCCTCGCAGGCTGGGCACCCTGGCCAGACTGGCATTTCAGTGTCGCCCACCACTACGTCGGCGCCATGGCCTGGTACCGCGATGAAGACGACAGCCTGCCCGCCTACCAGCGCACCGACCTGCGCGTTGCCCGCCGGCTGGACATCGGCACCACCCGCGCCGAATTCGCGGTGACGGTCAGCAATGTCGGCGCCCACCATGCTGAATATGTGCCCTGGATCAAGACCGGGCCTGTTGCTTATGCGACCCTGAGGCTGGAGATCTAAGCCCATGCGCGCCGCCCTGCGTCTTTTCCTCTTCCGCCTCGCCGCCGGCCTCGTGCTGACGGTGACGGCCGGGCTGGGATGGGCGGCGCCACATTTGGTCATCATCACCAGTTCGAGCGAAGGCGCCTACGGCGAAGCCAGCACGGCTCTGCGCTCGCAGTTGCAGCGCACCATGCCCTGGGTCGAGATCGAGGAGCAGGGCTGGGAGGAGTTGGCGACACAACGGCTGGAAGGCAGCCGCATGATCGTCACCATAGGCACCCAGGCCGCGCGGGTGGTGGCGGGGCTTGCGCCACGGCAGCCGGTGCTGCACACCCTGCTGCCGAACAGCGCTTTTGCACGCCTGCCCAATACACCCAAGACCGGTGGCGCGGTCTCGGCCATCCTGCTGGACCAGCCCGCCGAACGCCAGATCGCCCTGATCCGCCTGGCGCTGCCGGATTGGAAGCGCATCGCCCTGCTGACTGGCAGCGACAGCGAAGCCCTCAATCTCCGGCTGGCCGAGCTCGCCCGCGAGCGCCAGCTGGAAGTGCGCGAAGCCAACGTCACCGCCGACCGCGACCTCTACCCGGCACTGCAGCGGGTGCTCGCCGAGCCGGCGGTGCTCATCGCCAGCCCGGACGCGCAGGTGTTCAACAGCTTCACCGTGCAGAACGTGCTGCTCACCGCCTACCGCCATCGCTCGCCGGTGGTTGGCTTCTCCTCCGCCTATGTCCGCGCCGGCGCCCTGCTCGGCCTGTACTCCACGCCGGAGCAGATCGGCCACCAGGCGGCAGATACCGTGCAGAAGGTGTTTTCCGGTGAAGCCCTGCCGCCGGCACGACCGCCGCGGCAATTCGAGGTCGCAGTCAATACCAACGTCGCCCGCTCCCTGGGCATACAGCTGGATAGCGCGGAGCGCCTCGGCAACGAACTCGCCCGCAGGGAAGGCCGGCCATGATCGCCCGCTGGGGCGTGCGCGCCCGGGTCATGGTGGCTGCCGTGGTGCCGATGCTGGCGCTCGCAGTGGTGCTCACCGTGTTCTTCACCAGCTCCCGGCTGGCGGACATGGACGAGGCGCTGACCGCGCGCGGCACCGCCTTCGCCCGCCAGCTCGCCGCCGCCAGCGAATACGCCGTCTTCTCCGGCAACCGCGACGCCCTGCAGCAGCTCGCCAGTGCGGTGCTGGCGGAAGACGACATCGTCGGCGTCAGCATCGTGGACCGCAACGGCGAAACCCTGGCCCGCAGCGGCATGCTGGACGGCCAGCTGCCGCCGTTGCCGACCAGCGCGGTACTGGAGCCCTCCACCATGATCAAGGGCCCGACGCTGCGCATCATCGAGCCCATCCGCCCCAACCGGCTGGAACTGGACGACGGCTTCACCGCCATCACGCTGGGCGCGGCGGTCCACCTCGGCGAGGCTCCGCTGGGCAGCGTGGTGCTGGAGCTGTCGCTGAAGCACCTGCACGGCAAGCGCGACGAAATGCTGTGGGCTGGCGCCGGCTCGGTGCTGCTGGTGCTCGTCGGCAGCCTGCTTCTGGCCAGCCACCTCAGCCGCGGCGTCAGCGGCCCCATCCGGGTGGTGGCGCATACCGTGGCCCGCATCGGCCAGGGCAAGCTGGGCGAACGGGTGCCGCTGATGGGTGGCGGCAGCCTGCGCACGCTGGCCGAGGGCGTGAATGAGATGGCGGAAAAGCTGGCCTCCTCCCATGAAGATCTCGCCCGCCGCATCGAGGAAGCCACCGCCGAACTGCGCGCCCGCAAGGAAGAAGCGGAAACCGCCAACCTGGCCAAATCCCGCTTCCTCGCCGCCGCCAGCCATGACCTGCGCCAGCCCATGCACGCCCTCGGCCTCTTCATCACCGAGCTGAGCCAGCATGCGCACGCGCCGCAGAGCCGCCGGCTGGTGCAGCGCATCGCCGCCTCGGCCGAGGCGATGGAGAACCTGCTCGACAGCCTGCTGGACATCTCCAAACTGGACGCTGGCGTGCTCCAGCCCAGCATCCGCCCCTTCGCGCTGCAGCCCATGTTGTTGCGCATCGCCGCCGAGCAGCGCTCCTCCGCCGAGGAGCAAGGCCTGCAGCTGAAGGTGCGCACCAACGACTGGTGGGTGGACAGCGACCCCGTTCTGCTGGAACGCATCGTCACCAACCTGGTAAGCAACGCCATCCGCTACACGCCCACCGGCCGCATCCTCATCGCCGCCCGCAAGCGCGGCAAGCGCATTCATGTGGAAGTGCGCGACAGCGGCATTGGCATCCCGCCGGACGCGCAGGAAATCATCTTCCAGGAATTCGTCCAGCTGGATAACAACGAGCGCGCCCGCGACAAGGGCCAGGGCCTCGGGCTGGGGCTGGCCATCGTGCGCAAGCTGGCCGACCTGCTCGGCCACGGCCTGGGCCTGCGCTCCACGCCGGGCCGCGGCTCGGTATTCACGGTGGACATGCCGATGGCGCCGCCGCCCGCGCCCACGCAGGAAGAAGACAACGGCCGCGCGCCGGGCGATCTCCAGGACATCTGCATCGCCCTGCTGGACGACGATCCGCTCGCCTGCGCCGGCATGGAAGGCCTACTCAGCTCCTGGGGCTGCGAGGTGATCCCCGCCAGCACCGCGGACGACCTGCTCGCGATGCTGGCCGACAGCCGCCGCCCCGACATGCTGATCAGCGATTTCCGCCTGCACGGTCCCCTCAACGGCGTGGACGTGGTGCATGCGGTGCGCAAGCAGCTGGGCGAGCAACTGCCCGCCATCCTCATCAGCGGCGACACCGGCGCCGACACCCAGGCGCTGGCACAGGAAGCCAGCGTGCCGCTGCTGCACAAACCGGTGAGACCGGCGCGCCTGCGCGCGCTGATCAACCGCCTACACAATCCGGTCTGAACCATCGCGCCGCGCAGGTTTTTGCGGCAACCGATGCCGGGCGCATCGGGTAAGATGGAACGACCTCAACCCTGCGGGAGCACGACGATGTCTCAGGACCATTCCAGCCAGGACCCTCTCGATTTCGTGCGCAGCCTGTGGAACAACATGGGCTTCTCCTTCCCCGGCATGGTCACGCCGACGCTGGACGTCGATGAGCTGGACAAGCGCATCGCCGACCTCAAGGCCGTCGAAGGCTGGCTCAAGATGAACCTCAACATGCTGCAGATGACCACCCAGGGGCTGGAGCTGCAGCGCGCCGCCCTCGCCGCGGTGAAGGCCATGAGCCAGCAGGCCAAGGACGCAGCGGAAAACGCCGATCCCAGCGAAGCCAACCCCTTCGCCGCCGCCGCGCTGTGGCCGTGGAACCTGATGGGTAGCGTTCAGGACAGCAGCAAGGCGGCGGAAGAAGCCCAGCCGGCCAGCAGCAAGGGCAAGCGCCGCACCGCCGCCGGCGAATAAGGCCTCCTCGCAAACTCACCGCGAACAAGCTCAGCCGGGCCCGCGCCCAAGCGCCCGCTGACGCCTCCCGGGGCCGCCAAGGCGCCCCAGCTTCAGAGCAGCTGCAGCCAGAAGGTCAGCGAGACGATCGCCAGCAGGGTGGAGGCCGAAATCAGCCAGGCCACGCCCGGCCCGTCGCCCCCCATGCGCATCGCCAGGATGTAAGCCGAGCTGGCGGTGGGCAACGCGGCGAACAGCACCAGGATGTCGAAGGGAACGCCGGTGAGGCCGAGCTGGCGCCCCAGCATCCAGGCGATCGCCGGCAGCAGCATCAGCTTCACCGCCAGCAGCCAGACCGAGCCCGTCAGGCTGCCCTCCGCCTTGCCCCAGCGCAGCGCCGCACCAACCGCCAGCAAGCCCAGCGCCACCGCGGCATCGCCCAGCCGCTTGAGGAAAGAGCCGGCGGCATCCGGCAGCTGCAGGCCGGCGAGATTCCACAGCAGCCCGGCCACGGTGGCGATCACCAGCGGATTGCGCGCGATCTCGCGCAGCATGTTGGTCTGGCCATGCCGGGCGAGTTGGCTCACCGCGAAGATGTTGGCGAAGGGCACCATGGTGCCGCACAGCGCGCCCATGGTCGCCACGCCGGCCGCGCCGTGCAGCTTGCCCGCCAGCGCGATGGCGATATAGGTGTTGAAGCGGTAGGCGCACTGCATGCGCGAGGCAAAGGCCAGCGGCGACAGCCCCATCAGCGGCCGCCCCACCCAGGCCAGCACGAAGCCGCACACCATTACCCCCAGGCCGCTGAAGGCCAGCGGCAGCGTGCCGTCCGGATCGATGTCGGCGGTCGCCATGGCATTGAACAGCAGCGCGGGGAAAAGAATGAAATAGACCAGCTTCTCCACGCTGGACCAGAAGGCCGTGTCGCTCAGCATCAGATGCCTCAGCAGCATGCCGAGGATGATCAGCGAGAAGTCCGGCAACAGCAGCAGCAGGCTTTGCATTTCGGCAGAAAAGGGCGTGGCGGCGAAACCGCCGTTCTACGGGCTTACGCCGCCCGGCACAAGCCATGGCGATGTACTGGCGACGCTGCCGGCAAACCCTCGACGCGCCATGCGGCTGGCGAAGCGCGGCGCTGGAGCCGGCCCTTGCCAGCGCCAGCTCCAGCCATCACTCGTAGCGGCGGACGTCGTCTATCAGCTTGCCGTCGTTGGCCAAGCTGCCGGGCGCGCAAAAGCTGACCTCGCCGCGCAGCTTGGTCAGCTCGCGCAGGCTGGCGGCCACCGCTTCGCCGAAGGCTGCGGACACCACGCCGCCGAACTCGCACTGCAGCGTCATGCGGTCGGCCTGCAGCGGGTTGTCCACCACCAGCCGCAGCCGCCCCAGCCCGGGATGGCGCTTCGCCACTTCGGCGATCTGGCCGGGATGGACGAACATGCCCTTGATCTTGGTCGTCTGGTCCGCCCGCCCCAGCCAGCCACGGATGCGCTGGTTGGTCCGGCCGCAGGGCGAGACGCCCGGCAGCACCGCGGAAAGATCGCCGGTGCCGAAGCGGATCAGCGGGTAATCCGGATTGAAGCTGGTCACCACCACCTCGCCGACCTCGCCCGGCGGCAGCGGATCGCCGGTGCCGGGGCGCACGATCTCCAGCAGCACATCCTCGTCCAGCACCAGCCCCTGCTGCGCCGGGGTTTCGTAGGCGATGAGACCGATGTCGGCAGTCGCGTAGGCTTGGCGGGCGGTGATGCCGGCGGTGGCGAAGCGCTCGCGCAGGCTGGGCGGAAAGGCTTCGCCGGAGACCAGCGCCTTGGTGAAGGGCAGCACCGCGCCCTGCTCCGCCGCCTTGTCCAGCAGGATGCGCAGGAAGGAGGGCGTGCCGATGTAGGCGCTAGGCTGCAGATCGGCGATGGCGGCCAGCTGCTGCTCGGTCTGGCCGGTGCCGGCGGGAAACACGGTGCAGCCCAGCGCATGGGCGGCGCCTTCCATCATCGAACCGGCCGGCGTCATGTGATAGGAGAAAGTGTTATGCGCCAGGTCGCCCTCGCGGAAGCCGGCGGCGAACAGGGCGCGGGCGAGGCGGTAGTAGTCGGCCCGGGCGCCCTCCGGCTCGTACAGCGGGCCGGGCGAGGCGAACACCCGCAGGCAGGCGCGTCCCCAGCCGACCGCGGCGAAGCCGCCGAAAGGCCGTGCCGCGTGCTGCAATTCCACCAGCTCGGACTTGCGCGTCACCGGCAGGCGGGCCAGCGCCTCGCGGCTGTTCACCGCTTCGGCATCCACGCCGGCGAGCAGGCGGGCACAGGCCGGCGCATGCGTCTGAGCGTGGGCGATCAGCGCCGGCAGGCGGGCGCACAGCTCGCTTTCCCGTTGCGCGGGATCGCGGGTTTCTCGGGCGTCGTAATGCTCCATGGGGGCTCCGGCAGGATATGGAAGCGGCGAGGGGGAAGCGGCGAGGGCGCCGCGTTCATGACAGCCAGCGTTTGCGCCGGCGGTAGTGCTTCACGTCGCGGAAGCTCTTGCGGCCTTCGCCGGACAGGCCGAGGTAGAACTCCTTCACGTCTTCATTGGCGGCCAGCTCGGCGGCGGCGCCTTCCATCACCACCCGGCCGTTCTCCAGGATGTAGCCGAAGTCGGCATAGCGCAGCGCCACCAGGGTGTTCTGCTCGGCGAGCAGGAAGCCCACGCCTTCGCTGCGGTTGAGGTCTTTCACGATCTCGAAGATCTCCTCGACGATCTGCGGCGCCAGCCCCATGGAGGGCTCGTCCAGCAGGATCATTTCCGGCCGCGCCATCAGCGCGCGGCCGATGGCGCACATCTGCTGCTCGCCGCCGGAGGTGTAGCCGGCCTGCGAGCTGCGGCGCTGCTTCAGCCGCGGGAAGTAGTGATAGACCTTCTCCAGCCCGGCGCGGATTTCCGCCCGAGCGTGGCCGCGGGTGTAGGCGCCGGCCAGCAGGTTCTCTTCCACGCTGAGGTGGGCGAAGCAGTGGCGGCCTTCCATCACCTGGATCACGCCGCGCTTCACCAGATCGCTGGGCGTCATGCGGTCCACCCGGTCGCCCTTGAAGTGGATGCTGCCCTTGGTGACTTCGCCGCGCTCGGCGCGCAGCAGGTTGGAGATGGACTTCAGCGTGGTGGACTTGCCGGCGCCGTTCGCCCCCAGCAGGGCGACGATGCCGCCGCGCGGCACCTTCAGCGACACGCCCTTCAGCACCAGGATGACGTGGTCGTAGATGACCTCGACGTTGTTGATCTCCAGGTAGGAGGCGGCGGCATCCATCGTCATGGGCGGCTCTCGGCGGAGGGTTGGAAACGGAAACGTGAAGGCTTGCAGCGGCGCGGTCGGCAGGACACGAGGCATGCCGCCAACCGCGCCATCCCTTGCTACATCTCCTTGCTGCAGTCGCGCAGGGTGATGCCCTTTTCCCTGGCGTAGGAGCCGGCGGACAGCTCGATCAGCCCGCGCACCTGGCTGCGGTCGGCCTCTATCCAGTCGGTCAGCGGCAGCCACTTGCTGCCGTCCCATTGCTGGAATTTCACCTTGCCGGCGCCCTCGTGGTCGGCGCAGCTCACCTTCAGCTCCGGCAGCAGGCCGGTGGCGCCCAGCTTGGCAAGGTGGTCGGCATCCAGGTTGAGGTGCTCGAAGCCCCAGCGCACCTGCTCGCCGGTCAACGGCTTGCCAGCGCCGTACTTCTGCTGGGCGGTGCGTATGGCTTCCACGGTGAGGATGCCGTGCACGATGCCGCGGTTGTAATACACGCTGCCGACGCGGCTCTTGTCCTCCATGTTGCCCTTGTTCCTGGCATACACATGCTTCTGCACTTCCTGGATCACCGGGAAATCGGCGCCCACGCCGGAGAGGTTGGCGGAGATGTAGCCCTTGGCCGCATCGCCGGCGGGAATCGTGTCCTCCTCCGAGCCGGACCACCAGCCGCCGACGATGCGGTCGCGCGGATAACCGCTGCGCGCCGCCGCCCGCAGCGCGGTCGGGTTCATCACCCCCCAGCCCCACAGGATCACGTAGTCCGGCTTCTCCTGGCGGATCTGCAGCCACTGCGCCTGCTGCTCGTTGCCCGGATGGGCGACCGGGATCTGTTTCAGCACGAAGCCGTACTTCTGCGCCGACTGCTCCATCAGCGGAATGCCTTCCTTGCCGAAGGCGGAGTCGTGATAGAGATAGACGATCTTCTTGCCCTTCAGCTGCTCCAGCCCGCCCACCTTGTCGCCGATGAACTTCACCATGCCGGAGGCCTGCGACCAGTAGGTCGAGATCATCGGGAACACCCAGGGGAAGACGCGGCCGTCGGCCGCATCGGTGCGGCCGTAGCCTATGGTCACCATCGGGATCTTGTCCTGCGCCACCTTCTCCAGCACCGAGTAGGTGATGCCGGTGGACAACGGCTGGAAGGTGGTATTGCCGGTCGGCCCCTTGCCCTTCAGCCGCTCGTAGCACTCCACTCCGCGGGCGTTGTTGTACTCGGTCTCGCACTCTTCCCAGCTGAGCTTGACGCCGTTGATGCCGCCGTCGCGCTCGTTGATCAGCGTCATGTAGTCGATCCATCCGCCGTAGATGCCGGAACCGCCGGCGGCATAGGGGCCGACGCGGTAACTCGGCAGGCCGATGAACTGCTCCTGGGCCAGCGCCGGCAGCGCGATCAGCAAACCGGCGGCCAGCGCCGCCAGCGGTGCGCCCCGGCGGGCGCGGTGCATCTTCTCCATGCTTGTCTCCTCTTTATCGGTATGGACTACATGCCACCGGCGGGCCGACGCCGCGCGCCGGCCGCGGATTCAATGGGGGAAGGGCCACAGCCGCAGCTTCTCCTTGCCGATCTGCCACAGCCGGGCGAGGCCGTGCGGCTCCACGATCAGGAAGAAGATGATCAGCCCGCCGAACACGACCAATTGCAGGTTGGACGAGAAGCTGGACGACAGCAGGCCGCCGAAGAGCTTCGGAATGACGTTGTCCAGGAAGATGGGCAGCAGCACGATGAAGGCCGCGCCGAGGAAAGCGCCGAGGATGGAGCCGACGCCGCCGATGATGATCATGAACAGGATCTTGAACGACAGATCCAGGTTGAAGCCTTCCGGCTCCACCGTACCCAGGTAGGTGTAGGCGTAGAGCGCGCCGGCCACACCGCAGTAGAAGGAGGACACCGCGAAGGCGCTCAGCTTGGCGTGCAGCGGCCGTATGCCTATCACCTCCGCCGCCACATCCATGTCGCGCACCGCCATCCAGGCGCGGCCGGTGGAGCTGCGCACCATGTTCTTCGCCAGTAGCGCCAGCACCGCCACCACCGTCAGCGTCAGCAGGTATTTGCTCGCCGGCGTGTCGAAGGCATAGCCGAGGATGACCACCGCCTGCGCGCTGATCACGCCCGACGCGGAGTGGTTGGAGAACCAGGGGAATTTGGTCAGCGCCCAGATGATGAAGAACTGCGCCGCCAGCGTCGCCACCGCCAGGTAGAAGCCCTTGATGCGCAGGCTGGGCAGGCCGAAGGCCACGCCCACCGCCGCCGCGCACAGCCCGCCCAGCACCAGCGCCAGCAGGAAAGGCATGCCCGGCACCCGCAGCATGAAGTTGTAGGCGGCGAAGGCGCCCACCGCCATGAAGGCCGCCGAGCCCAGCGACAGCTGGCCGGCATAGCCGGTGAGGATGTTCAACCCCAGCGCCGCCAGCGAGAAGATCAGCACCGGAATCAGGATGGCCTGCAGCCAGTACTGGTTGGCCAGCGCCGGCACCAGCAGGAAGAAGAAGGCGAGCACCAGGGCGAAGCCGACGCGATCCTGCCGGATGGGGAAGATCTGCTGGTCCGCCTGGTAACTGGCCTTGAACTGGCCCGCTTCACGGTAAAGCATGGTCTTGCGCTCCCTGGGCGGCTGCTGGCGCCCCTTGTCTGTTGGTGCTGCCCCGTTGCTGCCCGCCGGCTACACCCGGTCGATGTGCTTCTCGCCGAACAGCCCCTCCGGCCGCAGCAGCAGGAAAGCCAGCGCCAGCACGTAGGGAAACCAGGATTCGATGCCGCCGCCCACCATCGGCCCGACGTACACCTCCGCCAGCTTCTCCGAGGCGCCGACGATGAGGCCGCCGACGATGGCGCCCGGCACCGAGGTGAAGCCACCCAGTATCAGCACCGGCAGCGCCTTCAGCGCGGTATAGGTGAGGGCGAACTGCACGCCGTTGCGCGCGCCCCAGATCAGCCCGGCGACCAGGGCGACGAAGCCGGCCACCGCCCACACGATGGCCCAGATGCGCTGCAGCGGAATGCCGATGGAAAGCGCCGCCTGGTGGTCGTCCGCCACCGCGCGCAGGGCGCGGCCGGTGCGGGTGTACTGGAAGAACAGCGCCAGCGACAGCACCAGCGCGCCGGCCATCGCCGCGGCGAAGACGTCGAAGCGCGACACCAGCAGGCCGGCGCTGTCCATCACCCACTCCACCGGCTCGTCGGCGATGCCCAGGTCCAGCCCGCGCACGTTGGCGCCCCAGACGCCCTGGGCGATACCTTCCACCAGGTAGGTGAGGCCTATGGTGGCCATGAACAGGGTGATGGGCGGCTGGTTCACCAGCGGCCGCAGCACGATGCGCTCGGTGAGGATGCCCAGCACCACCATCGCCCCCAGCGTCAGCACGAAGGCCAGCCAGAACGCCGGCGCCGCCGGCAGCCCCCAGCGCTGCAGCACTTCCTGGAAGCCGACGAAAGTCAGCGCGGCGAAGAACACCATCGCCCCCTGGGCGAAGTTGAACACGCCGGAGGCCTTGTAGATGAGCACGAAACCCAGCGCCACCAGCGCATACAGCACGCCGGAGAGCAGTCCGCCGATCAGCACTTCGAAGAAGAACTGCATGTTGCTTTTCTCCTGTGTGGGCATGGGGCCTGGGAGCATGGCGGTGGTGGCCGGCTGGCAGGCCGATGCGCGAAGCCACTGATGGCTCACCGGCGATCAGCTTTGGCCCCACCCGCCGGAGATTCACCAGCCATCACTTACCGCTCGCCGCGAGTCTGTCGAGGGTTTTTCCTCGCAACGCCCTACCCATCCGCCCGGTTTCTCCCCTCTCCCCCCGCGGGAGAGGGGCCGGGGGAGAGGGGGCTGCGGCGCTCAAGCAAACACTTGCGCCCTGGCTGGCGCTCCCCCTCTCCCCAACCCTCCCCCGCGAGGGGGGAGGGGGCAAAACCGAGCGCTGGCTCTGCGGCTGGCCCACCCTTCCTTAACCGCCCCTCGGTACGCCCCCTACCCTCGATACGTCGAGCGACCAACACTCATCCTTCAATGCGCACCACCCCATGACTCAACCCTGAAGCCCGATTCCCTCAATGCGCCGCCCCCAAATACGCCGCGACCACTTCCGGATTGCGCTTCACCTCGTCCGGCGGGCCGTCGCCGATCTTGCGGCCGTAGTCCAGCACCACCACCCGGTCCGAGATGTCCATGACCACGCCCATGTCATGCTCGATGAGCACGATGGTGGTGCCGAACTGGTCGTTCACATCGAGGATGAAGCGGCACATGTCCTGCTTCTCCTCCACGTTCATGCCCGCCATCGGCTCGTCCAGCAGCAGCAGCGAGGGCTCGGCGGCCAGCGCCCGGCCCAGTTCCACCCGCTTCTGCAGACCGTAGGGCAGGCGACCCACCGGGGTCTTGCGTATGCCCTGGATCTCGAGAAAGTCGATGATCTCCTCCACCTTCAGGCGGTGGGCGATCTCCTCCCGCTGCGCCGGGCCCCAGTACAGGGCGTGGCGCAGCAGGCCGCAGCGCATCTTGAGATTGCGGCCGGTCATGATGTTGTCCAGCACGCTCATGCCCTTGAACAGGGCAATGTTCTGGAAGGTGCGGGCGATGCCCTGGGCGGCGGCGCGATGCGGCTCCATGCGCCGGCGTTCCTCGCCGCGGAACAGGATGCGGCCCTGCTGCGGGTGATAGACGCCGTTGATGACGTTGAGCATGGAGCTCTTGCCGGCACCGTTGGGGCCGATGATGGAGCGGATCTCGTGCTCGCGGACGTCGAAGCTGATGTCGGTGAGCGCCTTCACCCCGCCGAAGGACAGCGAGATGCCCTGCAGGTCGAGCACCACGCCGCCGATGCGGCCCGCATGGCCGACCAGCGGCGCCTGCTCGTGCACCGCGCCGGCGATGTCGTTCATCCTCATGGGCTCCTTCTCCATTCCGTGGGCGGCCACCGCGCTTTCCGGTGCAGCCCTTCAGTTCGGTTCCCGGCGCTTCCCCTGTTGCGGCGCTCCGCGGCTCAGGCCGCCTGCCGCAGCCCGCTGCCGGCGGCGACGGTGTCCGCTTCCTCGATGCGCAGCTCGGCGGCGATGCTGCCGAGGCGGCCGTCCTCGTACTGCACCTGGGTCTCGATGTACTGGCTGGCCTTGCCCTCGTAGAGTGCGGCGATCAGCACCGCGTACTTCTCGGCGATGAAGTTGCGCCTGACCTTGCGCGTGCGGGTGAGCTCGCCATCGTCGGCATCCAGCTCCTTGTGCAGCACCAGGAAGCGCCGTACCTGGGCGCCGGCCATGCGGGCGTCGGCGGCGAGGTCGGCGTTCACCTGCTCCACGCAGTCGCGGATCAGCGCATACACCTCCGGCCGCGCGGCGAGGTCGGTGTAGCCGGCGTAGGCCATGCCGCGGCGCTCCGCCCAGTTGCCCACCGCTTCCAGGTCGATGTTGATGAAGGCGGCGGCAAAGTCGCGCTGGTTGCCGAAGCTCACCACCTCCTTGATGTAGGGGAAGAACTTGAGCTTGTTCTCGACGTAGTTGGGCGCGAACAGCGCGCCGCTGGCCAGGCGGCCGACATCCTTGGCGCGGTCGATGATCTTGAGGTGGCCGTCGTCGTCGAAGAAGCCGGCATCGCCGGTCTGGAAGTAGCCCTCGGCGTCCAGCGCCTCGGCGGTGGCTTCCGCCCGCTTGTAATAGGCCTTCAGCAGCATGGGGCCGCGCACCAGGATCTCGCCGTTGTCGGCCAGCTTCACCTCCACCGCCGGCGCCGGCTTGCCCACCGAGTCCAGCTTGATCTCGCCGTCCGGCTGCAGGCAGACGTAGGCGCAGGTCTCGGTCTGGCCGTAGAGCTGCTTCAGGTTCACACCGATTGAGCGGTAGAAGCGGAACAGGTCCGGGCCGATGGCGGCGCCGGCGGTGTAGGCGACGCGGATGCGGCTCATGCCCAGCACGTTCTTCAGCGGGCCGTAGATCAGCAGTCGCCCCAGCGCGTAGTGCAACCGCGCCGCCAGGCCCACCGGCCGGCCGTCCAGCAGCTCGGCGCCGTGGCGGCGGGCGACCGCCATGAAGTGGTGGAACAGCCAGCGCTTGGGCCGGGCGGCATCCTCCATGCGGATCATCACCTGGGTCAGCAGGTTCTCGAACACCCGCGGCGGCGCGAAGTAGTAGGTGGGGCCGATCTCGCGCATGTCGGTCATCACCGTCTCCGCCGACTCCGGGCAGTTGATGGTGAAGCCGGCGACCATGGCCTGGGCGAAGGAGAACAGGTGGTCGCCCACCCAGGCCATCGGCAGGTAGGAGAGGATGTCCTCGCCCTCGCCCAGGCGGTCGAAACCGGTGCCGCCGCGCGCCGCGGCGATGAAGGCGCCGTGCGTCTGGCATACGCCCTTGGGCTTGCCGGTGGTGCCGGAGGTGTAGAGCATCACCGACACGTCGTCGGCCGCGCCCTTGTCGATCTCGCCGTCGATGAAGGCCGACTGCTCGGCGTCGCGGGCGGCACCGCGCGCCTGCAGCGTGTCCAGCGCCAGCAGCTGCGCGTCCGCGTAATGGCGCAGGCCGCGCGGGTCGTCGTAGAGCACATGTTCGAGGAAGGGCACCTCGGCGGCGATCTCCAGCAGCTTGTCCACCTGCTCCTGGTCTTCCACCACCGCGAAGCGGATCTCGGCGTCCTGCAGCACGTAGATCATCTCCTGCGCCACCGCGTCCTGGTACAGCATCACCGGGATGCCGCCCAGGCACTGGCAGGCGGCCACCGCCCAGTACAGCCGCGGCCGGTTGTCGCCTATCACCGCCAGCCGGTCGCCGCGGCGGAAACCCAGCGCCGCCAGCCCGCTGGCAATGGCGCGGACGTTCTTCGCCACCTCGGCCCAGCTGTAGGTCTGCCAGATGCCGTATTCCTTCTCCCGCATCGCCGGCCGCGCCGGGCGAACCCGGGCGTGATGCATCAACAGGCGGGGAAAGGTATCCAGGGTGGCGGCAAGCGCGGCGTGCCCGTGGGATGCGGACATCTCCGTTCTCCTTTGGTGTGGCCCTGCTCGTCTCCGGCCCGCTCACGGTCGGGCTTGCTCGTCCGCCGCGGCGGTCGATGACCATGCGGCGTCGCTTTCTTGATCGGTTTTACTGTGACAAAGCTTTTTTGCTCAAGTGTTTGCGGAATGTAGGGAATTGTTGCCCCAGCCCCGGCGAATGCCTTTCGCATCCTCAAAAGCAGACCGCCATCACCCCCTCCCGCAGCGCATAGGCGATAGGAATAATGCTGATATACTCCGCCGCCTCAGCCGCGCCGGTCTTCCGGTGCAGGCTGGGAGATCGCACCGGTGCCTTGCGAAAGGCTTAAAAGGGAATGCGGTACGGGCCTCCAGGCCCAAATCCGCAGCTGTCCCTGCAACTGTGAGCGGCGAGCGAATTGCACCCGCGGCGGAGCCTTCCGCCGCCAGCCACTGGGCCGGACTTACCCGTCCGCCGCCTGGGAAGGCCGTGCGATGAGCGTGGACCCGCGAGCCAGGAGACCTGCCGGCGGCGAGTCGCTCTTGCCTGGGTCCAGGGGATGGCCGAGGCACGGATTCTTCCGTCTGGGCGACGAACGAAGCGGCAGGGGCCGCCTCGGTTCGTGCACCGGTTGCCGGCGGCCTCGCGCCCCGGGACGACGGACTCGCCTGCTGGCGCCCCTGCCTTGGAGCACTTTGCCCGAGGACAGCATGAAGCGCCCCTTTTTCGCCCCGCCCGCGCGTACGGCCCTGGCCGCCCTGATCACCACCTGCTTCGCCGCCCACGCCAGCGGCGCCCATGCCGAGGAGACGGCCGACGCCACGCCGCAGATGCCGGCGGTGATCGTCACCGACAGCCGCAGCGACCTCAGGGACGTGCTCTCGCCCGGCGTGGTGTCGGTGGTCTATCCGGACGACGTCAAGGGCGAACACAAATCGCTGCCGGAACTGCTGGACCAGATCCCCGGCGTCTATGTGCGGCGGGTGGCCGGCACCGGCCAGTACACCACCGCCAGCATCCGCGGCAGCGCCCCCAGCCAGGTCAACATCTACATCGACGGCGTGCCGGTGAACCTCTCCAGCGAAACCGCGGCCGACCTGTCCACGCTGGCGATGTCGAACGTGGAGCGGGTGGAGGTGTACCGCGGCACCACACCGGCGCGCTTCTCCGGCGCCCCGCTGGGCGGCGCGATCAACATCGTCACCAAAACGCCGCAGGGCAGCAGCGGCAGCCTCTCCGCCGGCATGCGCTCCTACGGCGGCCGCCAGCAGAGCGCCAGCGCCAGCGCGCCGCTGGCCGGCGGCCGCCTGATGGTGGGGCTGGACAAGGAGAGCAGCGACGGCGACTTCAAGTACAAGGACTACACCGTGCAGTCGCTCAACCGCATCACCCACGGCGATGCGGCGCTCTACGGCGAGCCTTCGTCACCCGGCCGCCAGTGGCTGGAAGTTCCCGGCGAATGGCAGGCCACGCCCTTCAGCGACGTGCCGGAAAAGCGCAAGCGCATGAACAACGGCTTCGACAAGGACAACCTGCTGCTGAAGTGGCAGAACCGGAACCTGGTCGCCAAGTGGGCCTACACCGAGATGGAGCGCTACATGCCCAGCGCCGTCTCCAGCTCCACCACCTATGCCGGCCACCAGCAGGATCTGCCGGGCGCCAACGTCGCCTACCACCAGCGCTACCGCCAGCAGCTGCGCCAGTCGGAAGGGCTGTTCGGCTGGCGCGACAGCTTCGGCGCGCTGGACCTGGGGCTGGACCTCAGCCTCCTCGACCAGGACAAGCAGTTCCGCAACCTGGACGCCACCTCCAGCGGCCTCGGCATCGGCCGCGCCTGGTCCGACTACCGCACCCGCCGCTACGGCGCCGCCGGCGACCTCGCCTACCGCGCTGGCGAAGGCGGCCCGCTGCAGCACCTGTTCGAAATCCATGTGGACCGCTACCGCGAGACCCTGCATGCGGACGCCAGCCTGCTGACCGCCAACTCCGACTTCATCCGCACTTTCCGCCGCGACATGACGCGGCTGCAGTTCCAGGACACGGTGACCATTCCGGCCCTGGGCGATCTGCAGCTCACCCCGGTGGGCCGCTTCGAGCGCCTGGAAGGCCCGACCATAGGCAGCCGCTGGTCACCCACCGGCGGTCCCTCCGGCGATTTCGGCTGGAAGCGCACCGGCGGCCTCAGCGCCAAGAAGAACTTCGGCGGCTGGCAACTGTTCGCCAGCACCGGCACCTACAACCGCTACCCCACCTTCTACGAGATCTACGGCGACGGCATCAACGTGGTGAACGGCGCCGACAGCACCGGCAAAGCGGTGCCGCTGCAGCGCGAAACCGGCCGCAACACCGACGTCGGCTTCGGCTGGGACGGCCGCCTGCCCTACGACCTCGCCGGCGGCTTCCGCCTGACCTACTTCGAGCGCAAGGCCAAGGACGCCATCACCCTGTACGCGGTGCCGCTGGCGGCCAAGTATGTGAACTCCGGCGACACCTTCAACCACGGCGTGGAACTGGAAGGCAAGCTGTCCTGGGGCCGCCGCGCCGACCTGCAACTGGCCGCCACCTGGCAGGACGGCCGCTACCTCAACGGCGGCTGGTACTACTTCGGCGGCACGCCGGCCTCCGGCCGCGCCGACGGCGGCAAGGTGAGAACGCTGAACACGCCGGACCTCGTCGCCAACGCCCGGCTGGACCTGCACTTCCTCGAAGGCGCCCTCACCGTCTATGCCGAGGGCAAGTACACCGGCAGGAACTACATCGACGTCGAGACCTACGAGCGGCCGCTGACCACCTTCGATCTCGGCGCCCACTACAAGGTCGCCGGCGGCTTCACCTTCTCCATGGGCGTCATCGACCTCTTCGACCGCGGCCCGCGCCAGCGCCTGGGCGGGCGCAAGAACGAGCACTACTACAGCTGGCTCAACTGCCCCGACCCCAGCGACTTCTTCTGCTACTTCGATCCGGGCAACCAGGTGAACGAGCGCTACCCGCTGACGCAGAACGTTTACTACCCGCAGCAGGGCCGCACCCTCTACGCCACGCTGGCCTGGGCTTTCTGACGCCCGCCCGCAGCCTCCACGGTCTCACCGGCCGTGCGGACGGGCCGGGCGGCAGCCGCCGCGGCGGCGCAATCAACAGCGCCGCGCAACACCCACGTCCGCATCACTCAGCATCACCTACAGCAAGGAGCAGGAACATGGCGAACACCATCACCAGCTACAGCGTGTATTACTACGATGCCAGCGGCACCGGCCACGGCATGGCCGGCCGCATCACCGACACCGGCAGCAGCATCGCCGCATGGCCCAACCTGAACACCGGCCTCAATGGCGATCCCAAGGTGGAGGGCCTGGTGGACAATGCAGGCGGGCTGCGCATCGCGGTCACCGACTACGTCGGCGGCAGCGCCCGCCCGGTCACCATCTACAACGCGCTGACCGCCGGCGCAGTGGCCACGCCCTCGTGGTCCAGCGTGGAGAACCTCTACACCCTGGCCAAGGTCGGCAGCTACCTGTACGCGATGGACTACGACAACGCGCGGGTGGTCGAGATCAACGCAACCACCTATGCGCAGACCGGCGTCAGCTACACCCTGCCGGCCAGCCTCACCCCGGCCGGCTACACCGCCCACGGCCAGGCCCTGCTGGAAATCGGTGGCACCCTCTACGGCCTGTTCACCTTCGTCGACAGCGGCTGGACCAACTATGCCGCCAGCCTGCTGGTGCGCTTCACCCTCAGCGGCGGCAGCAGCATCAGCGTGGCCGCCACCGACGCCAACGCCGGCTTCGCCAGGAATGCCTTCTCCATGGCGGTGAATGGCAACGACCTCTATGTCTGCGCCATCGGCGGCAGCCAGGTCGCCGGCAGCTACAACGCCGCCTCCCGGCTGCAGAAGATAGACCGCACCGCCGCCAACCTCAGCACCGCCACCGTCACCGACGTGCTGAGCCCCAGCGCCACGCTGCCCTACGAGTTCCGCGACATCAGCTTCAAGGGCGGCACCGCCTACCTGCTCGTCGGCGCCTTCAACAGCAGCTGGCAGATGGCGGGCAAGCTGCTGAGCACCACCAACTTCAGCACTTTCACCACCATCAACGACTTCAGCACCGGCGCCGCCGGCTACTTCTGGTCGGCCCAGTACACCGCCGACAATGACCGCATCTGGTTCGCCCGCGGCAACCAGATCCTGGTCTATACCGCCGCCAGCCCGGCCAGCCCGGCGGCAACCCTCAACCTCACCGCCGGCAGCCTGATCAGCAGCGGCCAGCTCTACGACAACATCAACGACCTGAGCTATGTCGGCGCCGCCGGCAGCCGCAGCACCCTGCGCGGCTATCGCTCGCCGCTGCAGGCCTCGCGCGGCGCCCAGGCTGAACGGGCGCGGGCGCTGACCGGCGGCCGGCCGGAGTTGACCGAGGAAGAGCGGCTGTTGCTGCAGGGCGAAGCGGCGGCGAAGTAAGCCGCGGCCCCGGCCGAAAGGGGCGCGGCGACACCGCACGCCGCCCCCTCCCCCACGCGCCGGCCACGCCGGCCGTGGGTCTCAGGCGCAGCGCTCACATATTCCGCCGGTATTGCCCGCCGACCTCGTACAGCGCCTGGGTGATCTGGCCCAGCGAGCAGTGGCGCACCGCCTCCACCAGCACCTCGAACACGTTGCCATCGACGATCACCGTGTCGCGCAGCCGTGCCAGCCACAGCGGCGCCTCATCGCGATGGGCGGCGTGGAAGGCGGCGAGGCGGGCGAGCTGGCTGCGCTTTTCCTCCTCGGTGGAGCGGGCGAGAACGACTTCCTGCGCCGCCTTCGCATGCGGGTTGAGGAAAGTGTTCACGCCGATGATGGGGTGGCTGCCATCGTGCTTGCGGTGCTCGTAGAGCAGGGATTCCTCCTGGATGCGGCCGCGCTGGTAGCCGGTTTCCATCGCGCCGAGCACGCCGCCGCGGCTGGCGATGGCCTCGAACTCCTTCAGCACCGCTTCCTCCACCAGGTCGGTCAGCGCATCGATGACGAAGCTGCCCTGGCTGGGGTTCTCGTTCTTCGCCAGCCCCCACTCGCGGTTGATGATGAGCTGTATCGCCATCGCCCGCCGCACGCTCTCCTCGGTGGGCGTGGTGATGGCTTCGTCATAGGCATTGGTGTGCAGGCTGTTGCAGTTGTCGTAGATGGCGATGAGCGCCTGCAGCGTGGTGCGGATGTCGTTGAAGTCCATCTCCTGCGCGTGCAGCGAGCGGCCTGAGGTCTGCACGTGGT
>Ga0206117_100117_pt1 | contig 134784 bp, 127 predicted proteins | sample 3A5Ametagenome_FD_177997 | JGI IMG/M metagenome (GOLD analysis project Ga0206117, IMG submission 177997) | Enriched microbial communities from leaf-cutter ant dump, University of Wisconsin, Madison, United States - 3A5A | ecosystem: Environmental > Terrestrial > Nest > Insects nest > Nest dump...
TGATGGAGATCACGTTGGTCGGAACGAACGCGGAAACGTCGCCAGCCTGGGTTTCGATGATCGGCAGTGCGGTCAGGGAACCGGTCTTGCCAGTTACGGCACCGTTGGTGAACTTCTCGACGTACTCTTCGGAAACGCGCGATGCACGCTCCAGCAGACGGGAGTGGAGATAGAACACGTCACCTGGGTACGCTTCACGTCCTGGTGGACGGCGCAGCAGCAGGGAGATCTGACGGTAGGCAACGGCCTGCTTGGACAGGTCATCGTAAACGATCAGCGCGTCTTCACCGCGGTCACGGAAGAACTCGCCCATGGTGCAACCGGCGTATGGCGCCAGGAATTGCAGTGCGGCGGATTCCGAAGCACTGGCAACGACCACGATGGTGTTGGCCAGGGCGCCGTTTTCTTCCAGCTTGCGAACGATGTTGGCAACGGTGGAACGCTTCTGGCCGACAGCGACATAAACGCAGAAAATACCGGAGTCTTTCTGGTTGATGATGGCGTCGATGGCCATGGCGGTCTTGCCGATCTGACGGTCACCGATGATCAGCTCGCGCTGGCCACGGCCGACAGGGATCATGGCGTCGACGGACTTGTAGCCAGTCTGTACAGGCTGGTCTACCGACTTACGCCAGATCACGCCTGGAGCAACTTTCTCGACCGCGTCGGTCTCGGTGTTGCCCAGCGGGCCTTTGCCGTCGATTGGGTTGCCCAGTGCGTCGACGACGCGACCCAGCAGTTCCTTACCAACAGGAACTTCCAGGATGCGACCGGTGCACTTGGCGCTCATGCCTTCGGCGAGGGTGTCGTAGGCGCCCAGTACTACCGCACCAACGGAGTCTTGCTCCAGGTTGAGGGCCATACCGTAGACGCCGCCAGGAAACTCGATCATTTCGCCGTACATGACGTCGGCCAGACCGTGAATCCGCACGATGCCGTCAGAAACGCTGACGACAGTACCTTCGTTGCGGGCTTGGGAGGCTACATCGAGGTTCTCGATGCGGCCCTTGATGATTTCACTAATTTCGGAAGGATTGAGTTGCTGCATTGCTCTGCTGCCCCTTCAAACTCAAGATTTCAATGCTTCGGCCAGTTTCGCGAGCTTGCCGCGAACCGAGCCATCGATTACCAGGTCGCCGGCGCGGATCACGACACCACCGATAAGGGAGGCGTCTTCCGTCGCATGCAGGCGCACTTCCCGGCTGAGCCGTGCACTGAGAACCTTGGCGAGTTTGTCTTGCTGTTCTTGGTTCAACGCAAAAGCACTGGTGACTTCCACGTCCACGGATTTTTCCAGTTCGGCCTTGTACAGCTCGAACTGCGCCGAGATCTCCGGCAGAAGCAGGAGACGGTCGTTTTCCGCGGCAATGTGGATGAAATTACGTGCTTGCGCATCGAACTTGTCACCGCACACGTCGATAAACGCGGCGGCCTTTTGTGCGCTCGTCAGTCGCGGGGCCTTGAGCAGGCGCTGCATGGTGCCGTCTTCCGACACCGCAGCAGCCAGGCCGAGCATGGCTGACCAATTGGCCAGTTGCTGATGGGCCTGGGCATGCTCAAAGGCAGCCTTAGCGTAAGGTCGGGCCAACGTGGTCAGTTCTGCCATGATCGCCCTCGCTTAAATTTCAGCGGCCAGTTTGTTAACCAGCTCCGCATGCGCGTTTTGATCGATTGTGGCACCAAGGATCTTTTCAGCACCGCCAACGGCCAGGCTACCCACTTGGGCGCGCAGCGCGTCTTTGACGCTGTTAATTTCCTGTTCGATCTCGGCCTGAGCCTGAGCCTTCACGCGGTCAGCTTCGACGCGGGCCTGATCACGGGCCTCTTCGACGATCTGAGCACCGCGCTTCTTGGCTTGCTCGATGATTTCAGCTGCCTGAGCCTTAGCTTCGCGCAGTTGCTGACCCGCTTTGTCTTGGGCCAGCTCCAGGTCGCGAGCTGCTCGGTTGGCAGCGTCCAGTCCATCCGCGATCTTCTTCTGGCGCTCTTGCAAAGCCGCGATGACCGGAGGCCACACGAACTTCATGCAGAACAGCACAAAGATGAAGAAGGCAACAGACTGGCCAATCAGGGTTGCATTAATGTTCACGCCAACACCTCGCTCGGTCTTTGTCCATCACATCCAACCACTCGAAAATTCGAGTGATTAGCCAGCGATTTGACCAACGAAGGGGTTCGCGAAGGTGAAGAACAGAGCGATACCAACACCGATCATGGTTACGGCGTCGAGCAGACCGGCAACGATGAACATTTTAACTTGCAGCATTGGAACCATCTCTGGCTGGCGAGCAGCGCCTTCCAGGAACTTGCCGCCCAGCAGGCCGAAACCAATGGCGGTACCCAGAGCACCCAGGCCGATCAGCAGAGCAACAGCGATAGCGGTAAGACCAACTACAGTTTCCATCTTTCCTCCCGACTTTTACGTCGTATTGGTTAGGTTTTTTAGTTTGAAGCGGTAAAACAAAATCGTTTCGTACAACGATGCCCTTGCGGACTTTTTCGACCCTCTCTCGAACCGACGAGAGGGTCATCAGACACGCCAGGCGGTCTTAATGGTTATCTTCGTGAGCCATCGACAGGTAGACGATGGTGAGCATCATGAAGATGAATGCTTGCAGGGTGATGATCAGGATGTGGAACACCGCCCACGCCCATTGCAGCACCACGCCCAGGCCGCTGAGCCACAGCAGGCCGGCGCCGAACATCACGGCGATCAGGATGAACACCAGCTCGCCGGCGTACATGTTGCCGAACAGACGCAGGGCCAGCGAGATCGGCTTGGCGATCAGGGTCACGAATTCCAGCAGGAAGTTGACCGGGATCAGCAGGATCTGCACGAAGATGTTCTTGCTGCCGAACGGATGCAGGGTCAGCTCGCCGAGGAAACCGCCCAGACCCTTGACCTTGATGCTGTAGAAGATGATCAGGGCGAACACGCAGAAGGCCATGGCCAGCGTGGCGTTCGGGTCGGTGGTGGAGACGGCGCGGAACGGGATGTGGTGGTCGCCGGAGATCCAGACCGCCAGTTGCGGGATCCAGTCCACCGGTACCAGGTCGATGGCGTTCATCAGGAACACCCAGACGAAGATGGTCAGTGCCAGCGGGGCAATGACGTTGCTACGGCCGTGGAAGGAATCCTTCACGCTGCCGTGGACGAACTCGACCAGTACCTCGACGAAGTTCTGCAGACCGCCGGGCAGGCCGGAAGTCGCTTTCTTCGCCGCAGCGCGGAACAGGAGGATGAAGATCAGGCCCAGGCCGAACGACCAGCCCAGGGTGTCCACGTGGAACGCCCAGAAGCCCATTGCCTTGGCTTCTGCTGCGGAATGGGCGAAGCCCCAACCGCCGTCTGGAAGTTGACCGAAGGTCAGGTTCTGCAAGTGGTGCTGGATATAGCCCGAAGCCGTTGTTTCTGCCATGTTTGCCTCAAACGCCCTAAGGTCTCGAAAGTCTTGTTTTCATCAGCAGGGGCGCGAACCAGCTGACCAGTTGGGTCAGCAAGAAGACGCCGAATACTGCTAATGGCGCCAATGGCTTCACTCCTGCGAACGTCAGTGCGAACAGCACCGCCGTCAAAATCAATTTGCCCGCCTCGCCTGCGTAGAACGACTTGACGATGGCTTGCGCTGCCCTGGCCCCGGTATACCTGAAGGCCTTCCAGGCGAAGTACAGGTTCGGTAGCCAGGCTATCAGCCCTCCGCAGAGGCCTGAATAACCGCTGACTGTCCCGCGCCACTGCCACAAAGCCAAAGCTGCCAACAGAAACACGACACATTGGGCCAGCAGTACCGGGAAAACCGCCCAGCGATGGAAAGGCAGGCGGTTTGGCGTGCGGGTTTCCATCAAAACTGCTCCCCTGAAGTCGGCCAACCAGTCAACTATGACTTGGCATAATTTGTGCCGACAAAATGCGCGCAGAGTATAGGGGCGGATTAACCCCTATTCAACTGCCGGGTAGTGATTTCCGACTGCGCGCTACATAGGGAATTGTTTCAGCGGATGTGGGCTAGTACGCCCTGCAACTCATCTAGCGAGTTGTAGCGAATTACCAGTTGACCCTTGCCCTTATTGCCGTGGCGGATCTGTACAGAAGAGCCCAAACGCTCGGCTAGACGCTGTTCCAGACGGGTAATGTCCGGATCAGGTTTGGCGGTTTCGACCGGTTCAGGTTTGCCGTTCAGCCACTGACGAACCAGGGCTTCGGTCTGACGAACGGTCAGGCCTCGTGCGACAACGTGTCGCGCCCCGTCGACCTGCTGTTCTTCAGGCAGTCCGAGCAGTGCACGGGCATGCCCCATCTCCAGGTCGCCGTGGGAGAGCATGGTCTTGATCACGTCGGGCAGGGAGATCAGGCGCAGCAGGTTGGCCACGGTGACCCGCGACTTGCCCACCGCATCGGCGACCTGCTGCTGGGTCAGCTGGAATTCGGTCTGCAGGCGCTGCAGGGCGATGGCTTCCTCGACCGGGTTGAGGTCCTCGCGCTGGATGTTCTCGATCAGCGCCATGGCGATCGCGGCTTCGTCCGGCACATCGCGGACCATGGCCGGGATGGTGTCCAGGCCGGCCTGCTGGCTGGCACGCCAGCGACGCTCACCGGCGATGATCTCGTAGCGATCGCCCGGAATCGGGCGCACCACGATGGGCTGCATGACGCCCTGGCCCTTGATCGATTGCGCCAGTTCCTCCAGCGCCTGCGGGTCCATGTCCCGACGTGGCTGGTACTTGCCGCGCTGGATCAGGTCCAGGGGCAGGTGTTGCAGTTCTTTCTTGTCGACCTTTACAGCCTGCTCTTCGAGCGCGCTGACGGTCGGACCACTCAACAGTGCATCCAACCCACGTCCGAGACCTCGTTTCTTGACGGCCATGCGGATTCCTTAAGTTGTCTGTGCAGTGCGAGTTTGACGGCGTTGGCGGCGATGCAGTTCGCCAGCCAGGGCCAGGTAGGCCAGGGCGCCGCGTGATTGCTTGTCGTAGGCCAGTGCCGGCATGCCGAAACTCGGTGCCTCGGCCAGACGGATGTTGCGCGGGATCACGGTGTCGTAGAGCTGCTCGCCGAAGTGTTCCTTGAGCTGCACCGAGACATCGTTGTTCAGGCTCAGGCGCGGATCGTACATGGTCCGCAACAGGCCTTCGATCTTCAGCTCGGGGTTCAGCCGGGCAGCGATGCGCTTGATGTTATCCACAAGGTCGCTGAGACCTTCGAGTGCGTAGTACTCGCACTGCATCGGAATGATCACGCCATCGGACGCGACCAACGCATTGAGGGTCAGCATCGACAGCGAGGGCGGGCAGTCGATGAGGATGTAGTCGTAGTTCTCGCGGATCGGCGCCAGCGCGTTGCGCAGGCGGCTCTCCTTCATCTGCATTTCCAGCAGCACCACCTCGGCGGCGGTCAGGTCACGGTTGGCCGGCAGCAGTTGATAACCACCGTGCTCGGAGAAATGCATGGCCTGGGCCAGATCGCACTCGCCGATCAGCAAGTCGTAGACCGAATGTTCCAGGACGTGTTTATCCACACCACTGCCCATGGTGGCGTTGCCCTGCGGATCGAGGTCGATCAACAGCACGCGGCGCTTGGTCGCTACCAGCGACGCCGCGAGATTGATACAGGTGGTGGTCTTACCCACACCCCCCTTCTGGTTCGCGATCGCGAATACCTTAGCCATTCTTGCTTGTGTTCCCAGTCATGCCGTGCGGCGCAGTATCAGCAGATGGCGCTGGCCTTGGCAACCGGGTACGGTCAAGGCCTGCTCGCTATCCACTTTGAAATCCGCCGGCAATGCTACCAGCTCATCGGCCGGATGCAGTCCTTTCATTGCCAGCCACTGTGTCTGGGAGTCCCCCAGGTGCCGCGTCCAGTTGGTGAAGTTTTCCATGCTGCTGAAAGCACGGGAGATGATCCCGGTGAACGGCTGTGCCGGCTGGAACTCTTCGACCCGCTTGTGGATAACCGTGAGGTTGTCCAGTTTCAGCTCCAGTTTCACCTGGGTCAGGAAGCGGGTTTTCTTGCCGTTGCTGTCGAGCACCGTGACCTGTTTGTCCGGATGCAGGATAGACAATGGAATCCCGGGCATGCCACCGCCGCTACCGACATCGAGCCAGCGCGGGCTGTGGATGAATGCCATCACGCTCAGGCTGTCCAGCAGGTGGCGGGAAACCATCTCGTCCGGATCGCGCACTGCGGTGAGGTTGTAGGCCTTGTTCCACTTGATCAGCAGGGCCAGGTAAGCCAGCAGTTGTTCCTGTTGTGCGCCCGTCAGTTCGAGACCGAGCTGGCGCGCGCCTGTGGACAACTCTTCGGCATGTTTTGCGGTGACCAGTGAACTCAAGCGCTTTGCTCCAGACCGCGGCCAGCGCCGCGTTTCTTCAGATGAATCAGCAACAGGGAGATCGCCGCCGGGGTCACACCGGGAATACGCGACGCCTGGCCCAGGGTTTCGGGCCGGGTCTGGCCGAGCTTGCCCTGGATTTCCTTGGATAGACCGGAGATCGAAGCGTAGTCGATGTCGTCCGGCAGGCGGGTATCTTCGCTGGCGCGCAGGCGAGCGATTTCTTCCTGTTGCCGGTCGATGTAACCGGCGTATTTGGTCTTGATCTCGACCTGCTCGGCGACCTGGTCGCTGGCATCGCTGCCGCCGGTCACTTCCACCAGGCCGGCGTAGTCGATCTCCGGCCGGCTCAACAGGTTGAGCAGGTTGTATTCGTGGGCCAGCGGCGTGCCGAAACGCTCGGCTACCGCGTCGCCCTGCTCGGTACCCGGGCGGACCCAGGTGGATTTCAGACGCTGCTCCTCACGCTCGATGCCTTCGCGCTTGGCACTGAAGGCCGCCCAGCGCTCGTCATCCACCAGGCCCAGTTCGCGACCTTTCTCGGTCAGGCGCAGGTCGGCGTTGTCCTCGCGCAGGATCAGCCGGTATTCGGCGCGCGAGGTGAACATGCGGTACGGCTCCTGGGTGCCGAGGGTGATCAGGTCGTCGACCAGCACGCCGATGTACGCCTCGTCGCGACGCGGGCACCAGCTTTCGCGGCCCTGCGCACGCAGCGCGGCGTTGGTCCCGGCGAGCAGGCCCTGTGCACCGGCCTCTTCGTAGCCGGTGGTGCCGTTGATCTGGCCGGCGAAGAACAGGCCGCCGATCACCTTGGTTTCCAGGCTGTACTTCAGGTCGCGCGGATCGAAGTAGTCGTACTCGATGGCGTAGCCCGGACGCACGATGTGGGCGTTTTCCATGCCGCGGATCGAACGGACGATCTCCAGCTGCACGTCGAACGGCAGGGATGTGGATATCCCGTTCGGGTACAGCTCATGGGTGGTCAGGCCTTCCGGCTCGATGAACACCTGGTGGCTTTCCTTGTCGGCGAAGCGATGGATCTTGTCCTCGATCGACGGGCAGTAGCGCGGACCGATGCCCTCGATCACCCCGGAATACATCGGCGAGCGGTCGAGGTTGGACGCGATGATCTCGTGGGTCCGCGCATTGGTGTGGGTAATCCAGCAACTGACCTGGCGTGGGTGCATGTCCTTGGAGCCCATGAACGACATCACCGGGATCGGTGTGTCGCCTGGCTGCTCGGACATCACCGAGAAGTCCACCGAGCGCCCGTCGATACGCGGCGGCGTACCGGTTTTCAGGCGACCCACGCGCAGCGGCAGCTCGCGCAGGCGGTGAGCCAGGGCGATCGCGGGCGGATCGCCGGCACGACCACCGGAATAGTTCTGCAGACCGATGTGGATAAGTCCGCCGAGGAAGGTGCCGGTGGTCAGCACCACGGAATCGGCGAAGAAGCGCAGGCCCATCTGGGTCACCACGCCGCGGACCTGGTCCTGCTCGACGATCAGGTCATCGCAGGACTGCTGGAATATCCACAGGTTGGGCTGGTTTTCCAGGATCTCGCGGACCACCGCCTTGTAGATGGCGCGGTCGGCCTGGGCACGGGTAGCGCGTACCGCTGGGCCCTTGCGGTTGTTCAACACGCGGAACTGGATGCCGCTCTTGTCGGTGGCCAGCGCCATCGCACCGCCCAGCGCATCGATTTCCTTGACCAGGTGGCTCTTGCCGATGCCACCGATGGCCGGGTTGCAGCTCATGTGCCCGAGGGTTTCCACGTTATGGGTCAACAGCAGGGTTTTCACGCCCATGCGTGCTGATGCAAGCGCAGCCTCGGTACCGGCATGGCCGCCGCCGATGACGATCACTTCAAAACGGGAAGGGAAATCCACCACGCACCTCGTGCCTGTTTTGGGAATTAAAAAGGGATAGCTGCCAAGTATAGGGAATTCCGCCCTGCCAAAGAAACCTTTTGCACAAAATTTAACCAGCCTGTGGATGAGTGGCCGGCAATAGAAATAACGAAAGGAAAATTTATAAAAGCTTTGTTTTTATGTTTATTCTTAGTGCCTCCCCTATCTGTGGATAAGGTTATACAGGCCTTGTTTTACCTGATGTACAGAGATTCATAACCCTGTTATCCAGTGGCCATGAGGGTTATGGATAAGCGCCTTGAACCTGTGGATTAAATTGAACCTTACCCACAGGCGGATTTATCTCCAACCCTGAGGGCTAGTTATCAACGGAGCTGAAGGCAGGTTTTCCACAGGGCTTATTTCACCCTCCGTGGACGAGCGGACAGGCGAAAGCCCCGGAGCCATGCCGGAGGTTTCGTGTGTGGAAAAGGGGGAAGTGATGCGGGATGTGACAACCGAGCCTGTCAGATCAGGCCCGATTGTGGATAAGAACGCTTACTTGCCGATGCAGAAGCTGGAGAAGATACGACCCAGCAGGTCGTCGGAACTGAATGCGCCGGTGATTTCACCCAGGGCCTGTTGCGCCTGACGCAGATCCTCGGCCAACAGCTCACCGGCACCGGCCAGAGTCAACTGTGCGCGACCGTGTTCGAGGCTGGCGCTGGCCTGGCGCAAGGCTTCCAGATGGCGCCGGCGTGCGCTGAAGCCGCTTTCCGCAGTCTGCTCGTAGCCCATGCAGGCCTTGAGGTGCTCGCGCAGCAGGTCGAGACCCATGTCGGGCGCCCTGGCGCTCAGGGTGATGGTGACGTGGCCATCCTCGCTCTCTTCCATGCCGATGGATTCGCCGGTGAGGTCGGCCTTGTTGCGAATCAGGGTGACCTTGTCCGGGCGCGGACGCTGATCGAGGAATTCCGGCCACAAGGCGAACGGATCGCTGGCCTCCGGGGCGGTGGCATCCACCACCAGCAGCACCCGGTCCGCCTCGCCAATCGCCTTGAGCGCACGCTCCACGCCAATCTTTTCCACATGGTCCTCGGTATCCCGCAGACCGGCGGTGTCGACGACGTGCAGCGGCATGCCGTCGATGTGGATATGTTCACGCAGGATGTCCCGGGTGGTGCCGGCGATATCGGTGACGATCGCCGCTTCGCGCCCCGCCAGCATGTTCAGCAGGCTGGACTTGCCCGCGTTCGGCCGCCCGGCGATGACCACCGTCATGCCGTCGCGCAGCAATGCCCCCTGCCCGGCTTCGCGCATCACCGACGCCAGGTCGGCGCGAACGGCGTCGAGCATGCCCAGCACATGGCCATCAGCGAGGAAGTCGATTTCCTCCTCGGGGAAGTCGATCGCCGCTTCCACGTAGATGCGCAGGCTGATCAGGCGCTCGGTGAGGTTATCCACACGACGCGAGAACTCCCCCTGCAGCGAGCGCAAGGCATTGCGCGCGGCCTGTGCGGAACTGGCCTCGATCAAATCGGCGATGGCCTCGGCCTGGGCCAGGTCGAGCTTGTCGTTGAGGAAGGCGCGTTCGCTGAATTCACCCGGCCGGGCCAGGCGGCAACCGAGTTGTACACAGCGCTGCAGGAGCATGTCCAAGACCACCGGGCCACCGTGGCCCTGCAGTTCGAGGACGTCTTCGCCGGTGAACGAGTTCGGCCCGGGGAAGAACAGGGCGATGCCCTCGTCGAGAACCAGGCCGTCTTCGCTGCGGAACGGCCCGTAGTGGGCGTGCCGCGGCGTCAGGCTACGGCCGGTGATGGCTTGCCCGGCCTGGCTCGCCAGCGGCCCGGAGATACGCACAATGCCCACACCGCCGCGGCCCTGGGCGGTGGCGATGGCGGTGATGGTTTCGCGGCGGGAATTCATGTCGATGGCCTCGGAACAAAAACGTCAGATAGCAAAACGCCCCACGAATGGGGCGTTTATCCACAGATTAGCTGGCTAATCCGTCAGGCTGCGGCCTTCTTGGACGCGGCCTCGATGCTGCGGGTGATGTACCACTGCTGTGCGATGGACAGGCAGTTGTTCACAACCCAGTACAGTACCAGACCGGCCGGGAACCACAGGAAGAAGAAGGTGAAGATGATCGGCATCAGCTTCATCACCTTGGCCTGCATCGGATCCGGTGGGGTCGGGTTCAGCTGCTGCTGGATGAACATGGTCGCGCCCATGATGATCGGCAGGATGAAGAACGGATCCTTGATCGACAGGTCGGTGATCCAGAACATCCACGGGGCCTGGCGCATTTCCACGCTTTCCAGGAGCACCCAGTACAGCGACAGGAAGACCGGCATCTGCACCAGGATCGGCAGGCAGCCGCCCAGCGGGTTGATCTTCTCTTTCTTGTACAGCTCCATCATCGCCTGGGACATCTTCTGGCGATCGTCACCGAACTGTTCTTTCAGCTGGGCCAGGCGCGGGGCCACGGCACGCATGCGCGCCATGGACTTGTAGCTGGCGGCGGACAGCGGGAAGAACAGGCCCTTGATCAGCATGGTCAGGACGATGATCGACCAGCCCCAGTTGCCGAGCAGGCTGTGGATATGTTGCAGCAGCCAGAAGATCGGCTGGGCGATGAACCACAGGAAGCCGTAGTCGACGGTCAGTTCCAGGCCTGGGGACAACTCCTTCAGGTGGCTCTGGATCTTCGGACCGGCGTACAGGGTGCTGCTGATCTCGCCTTGGGCACCGGCGGCAACGTTGGTTGCCGGGCCGATGAAGCGGATCACGTAGTTGCCCTGGGCGTCCTTGAGCGTGCTGACCTGGTTGTTGCCGGATTTTTCAGGAATCCACGCCGTCACGAAGTAGTGCTGCAGCCAGGCAACCCAGCCGCCGGTCACGGTTTCGTTCAACTGGCCCTTGTCCATGTCCTTCATGGACACTTTCTTGTAGGGCTCGGCACTTGTCCACAGGGCGGCACCCAGATAGGTGGCGGTACCGGTAGCGGTCGACGAGGACGGATCCGAGCTGGCATCACGCTTCAGCTGGCCGTACATGTTGCCGGACCACGGCTGGCCGCTCTGGTTGTCGATCAGGTAGCTGACCTTCAGGTCGTACTCGCCACGCTTCAGGGTGAAGCGCTTGATGTAGTTGACGCCGTCCTGGCTGAATTTCAGGTCGACGACCAGCTGGTCCTGGCCATCGGCCAGTTGATAACTCTTCTGCTCGGCGGAATACAGTGGACGGCCGCTCGAACGGTCGATGCCATTGCTGCCGATCAGACCGCTCTGAGCCAGGTAGACACGCTCGCTGCCGTTGTCGAACAGCTGGAATGGAATTTCCGGATGGTCCTGACGGCGCGGGTATTTCGGCAGGGTCAGCTGGACGATGTCACCACCGGTTGGGTCGATAGCCAGATCGAGCACATCGCTCTTGACCCTGATCAGATCCTTGCTGACAGCGACCGGCGCCGGTGCCACTGGCTGGCCTTCGGCATTGACGCTCGGGACATCCGCGTTGGTGTTGCCGGCACTCGGGCTGTCCGGCAGGGACGGCGCGATAGTGCTGGAAGCAGCATTCTGAGTCGGCAAGGCAGCCTGGCCGTAGTCCTGGTTCCACTTGAGGACCATGACATAGGACACGATTGCCAGGGCGGCGATCAGGATCGTGCGTTTAATATCCATGATTACTCGGCTATCGAAGAAGTACGGGAAGATGGAACTGGCGGAACCGGATCAAAGCCGCCTGCGTTCCAGGGATGACAACGACCCAGGCGACGAACGGTCAGCCACCCGCCACGCAAAAGGCCATGTGTTTCGATGGCTTCGTACGCATAGCAGGAGCAACTTGGGTAGAAACGGCAATGACTGGCCATCAAAGGGCTGATGGCGTAACGGTAAAACTGGATCGGAACGAGTGCCAGTTTACGCATCTGGACGGTCCACCCCTACAGATTCGGTCTTGACCTCTGGAGAGGGCCGACTACGAGCGAGGCGCTTCCAGAGCTTGCCAAAATGTTGGTGCAATTCCGGGTTTTCTACATCGCCAAGGCCTTTGCGCGCGACGATCACAATGTCCCAGCCAGCCAGCAATTCCTGGTGGCGACGAAACGAATCGCGCATCAAACGCTTCAAGCGATTGCGCTGAACGGAAAGCTTGACTGCCTTCTTGCCGATCACCAGGCCCAGGCGGGGGTGATCGAGGCCGTTCTCGCGGGCAAGGAGCAAGAGACTCTTGCCGGGCACCTTGCCTGATGGAGAGTCAAAGACCGCTTTGAAGTGTCGGGGTGTCAGTAGACGTTTTTCCCGACTGAAGTCCTGACTCACCACCTGTGCCGAAAAATCAAACTGCCAGGCGCTTACGGCCTTTGGCACGACGGCGGGACAGTACGGCACGGCCGTTCTTGGTGGCCATACGAGCACGGAAACCGTGAGTGCGAGCGCGCTTGATGGTGCTTGGTTGGAAAGTACGTTTCATGGCGTGTTACCTGGTTCGTGACAACGGGCCGGAATGGCCCCCGTTTTAAGAGACCGGCGATTCTAGAGAAAGCAAGTCCATAGGTCAATTTCCAACCAGCTTTTCCTTATAGAGGGCGACCGTCAGTAAAACCACCTCTACAGGTAAGCCCGGGTGGATTCACCAGGGTCATCGCGGTTAGACATAGAAAAAAAGAGGAAAGGTATTTAAAGCTTTTCTGAAGAACTTATGAATCTTAGCTTCAGGATTTCTGTGGATAAAACGCTACAGGCCTTGTTTTATCTTATGTACAGAGATTTGAAACCCTGTCGGGAAACGGTGTCTTGCTTGTGCCGTGCCCTCGGAAAAGCAGTGGATAAAATAGCAGGTTATCAACAGGCGAGTTTTCCACAGGGTTGAGCCCCGAGTTGTGCATAGCGCTCATGCCCGGTTATCCACAGAGCTTATTCACACCGGCTGAAGTGTATTTTGGTCAGTAAATGACTGATTTATCGCCTCTCTTGGGTCACCCGCGTGTGGATAAGTGTGCGGGTGCCCGGTACAATGGCGGCTTGTTTTTGCCTCACCCGGCCCTTACCGGCTTTCAAATTCAGGGGATATCCGTGTCAGTGGAACTTTGGCAGCAGTGCGTGGAGCTTCTGCGCGACGAACTGCCTACCCAGCAATTCAATACCTGGATCCGTCCGCTACAAGTCGAAGCCGAAGGCGACGAGTTGCGCGTCTACGCGCCCAACCGCTTCGTGCTCGACTGGGTCAATGAAAAGTACCTGGGCCGCTTGCTCGAATTGCTCGGCGAACACGGCGACGGTTCCGTTCCCGCGCTTTCCTTGTTGATAGGTAGCCGTCGCAGCTCCGCACCGCGTGCCGCACCGAATGCGCCGCTGGCCGCTGCCGTCGCTGCGTCACAGGCACAAGCCGCTGCCCAGGCCGCTCAGGTCAAGGCGCCCGCGCCAAGCGAGCCGGTCAACAGTGCGCCGGTCGCGGCTGTCGTCGAGCCGGAAGTGGAAGAAGCGCCCTCGCGGGACAGTTTCGATGCGATGGGCGGTGATGCACCGGCCACTGCGCCAGTCTCCGCCAACGGCCGCACCGAACAACGTACGGTGCAGGTGGAAGGTGCGCTCAAGCACACCAGCTACCTGAACCGCACCTTCACCTTCGAGAACTTCGTCGAGGGCAAGTCCAACCAGTTGGCCCGTGCCGCGGCATGGCAGGTGGCGGACAATCCGAAGCACGGCTACAACCCGCTGTTCCTTTATGGAGGCGTCGGCCTGGGTAAGACCCACCTGATGCACGCTGTGGGTAACCACCTGCTGAAGAAGAACCCGAATGCCAAGGTCGTCTACCTGCACTCGGAGCGCTTCGTCGCCGACATGGTCAAGGCGCTGCAGCTAAACGCGATCAACGAGTTCAAGCGCTTCTACCGTTCGGTGGACGCCCTGCTGATCGACGACATCCAGTTCTTCGCCCGCAAGGAGCGTTCGCAGGAAGAGTTTTTCCACACCTTCAACGCGCTGCTCGAAGGCGGCCAGCAGGTCATTCTCACCAGTGACCGTTATCCGAAGGAAATCGAAGGCCTGGAAGAGCGCCTCAAGTCGCGTTTCGGTTGGGGCCTGACCGTTGCGGTAGAGCCACCCGAGCTGGAAACCCGCGTGGCGATCCTGATGAAGAAGGCCGACCAGGCCAAGGTCGATCTGCCGCACGATGCTGCGTTCTTCATTGCCCAGCGCATCCGTTCCAACGTCCGCGAACTCGAGGGCGCGCTCAAGCGGGTGATCGCTCACTCGCACTTCATGGGCCGCGATATCACCATCGAGCTGATTCGTGAATCGCTGAAGGACCTGCTGGCGCTGCAGGACAAGCTGGTCAGTGTGGATAACATCCAGCGTACCGTCGCCGAGTACTACAAGATCAAGATTTCCGATCTGCTGTCCAAGCGTCGTTCGCGTTCCGTGGCCCGCCCTCGTCAGGTGGCCATGGCGTTGTCCAAGGAACTGACTAACCACAGTCTGCCGGAAATCGGCGACGTATTCGGCGGTCGTGACCACACCACGGTGCTGCACGCCTGCCGCAAGATCAACGAACTCAAGGAATCCGACGCGGATATCCGCGAGGATTACAAGAACCTGCTGCGGACCCTGACGACCTGATGTCAGCGCAGCTATTTAAGGCAAGGGACTAGACCATGCATTTCACCATTCAACGCGAAGCCCTGTTGAAACCCCTGCAACTGGTCGCAGGCGTCGTCGAGCGCCGTCAGACCTTGCCGGTACTGTCCAACGTCCTTCTGGTGGTCCAGGGTCAGCAGCTGTCGCTGACCGGTACCGACCTGGAAGTGGAACTGGTTGGCCGCGTCCAGCTCGAAGAGCCGGCTGAGCCAGGCGAGATCACCGTACCTGCGCGCAAGCTGATGGATATCTGCAAGAGCTTGCCGAATGACGCGCTGATCGACATCAAGGTCGACGAGCAGAAGCTGCTGGTAAAGGCCGGTCGCAGCCGCTTCACCCTGTCGACCTTGCCAGCCAACGACTTCCCGACCGTGGAAGAAGGTCCGGGCTCGCTGACTTGCACCCTGGAGCAGAGCCGCCTGCGTCGCCTGATCGAACGCACCAGCTTCGCCATGGCCCAGCAGGACGTGCGCTACTACCTGAACGGCATGCTGCTGGAAGTATCCACAGGCACCCTGCGTGCCGTGGCCACCGACGGTCACCGCCTGGCCATGTGCTCGATGAGTGCCGACATCGGTCAGGCCGATCGTCACCAGGTCATCGTGCCGCGCAAGGGTATCCTCGAGCTGGCGCGTCTGCTCACCGAGCCGGACGGTACCGTCAGCATCGTCCTGGGTCAGCATCACATCCGCGCTACCACTGGCGAGTTCACCTTCACCTCGAAACTGGTGGACGGCAAATTCCCTGACTACGAGCGCGTCCTGCCGAAAGGCGGCGACAAGCTGGTACTGGGCGATCGTCAGGCACTGCGCGAAGCGTTCAGCCGCACGGCGATCCTGTCCAACGAGAAGTACCGTGGTATCCGCCTGCAACTGGCCGCTGGCCAACTGAAGATCCAGGCCAACAACCCGGAGCAGGAAGAAGCGGAAGAAGAAATCAGCGTCGACTACAACGGTGCTTCGCTGGAGATCGGCTTCAACGTCAGCTACCTGCTGGACGTGCTGGGCGTCATGACTACCGAGCAGGTTCGTCTGATCCTGTCCGACTCCAACAGCAGTGCACTGCTTCAGGAAGCGGACAACGACGATTCCTCCTATGTCGTCATGCCGATGCGTCTGTAATTTTTCCAGACAATTCTAGATGTCCCTTAGTCGTGTCTCTGTCACCGCGGTGCGTAACCTGCACCCGGTGACCTTCTCCCCCTCCCCGCGAATCAACATCCTCTACGGCGCCAATGGCAGTGGCAAAACCAGTGTGCTGGAAGCCATTCACCTGTTGGGGCTGGCGCGTTCCTTTCGCAGTACCCGACTGAATCCCGTCATTCAGTATGAGCAGCCCACCTGTACCGTGTTCGGACAGGTGGCGCTGGGCGACGGCGCGTCGAGCAACCTGGGTGTTTCGCGCGAGCGGCAGGGCGATTTCACCATTCGTATCGACGGGCAGAATGCCCGTGGTACTGCACAACTGGCAGAAATCCTGCCGCTGCAATTGATCAACCCGGACAGTTTTCGCTTGCTGGAAGGCGCGCCGAAGATCCGTCGGCAATTCCTCGATTGGGGAGTGTTCCACGTGGAACCTCGCTTCATCGGAACCTGGCAAAGGCTGCAGAAGGCGCTGCAGCAGCGAAACTCATGGCTGCGACATGGTACACTTGACGCTATTTCGCAAGCGGCCTGGGACCGGGAATTGTGTCTGGCCAGCGCCGAAATTGACGAATATCGCCGTAATTACATCAAAGCGTTGAAGCCTGTCTTCGAGCAGATCCTCGGTGAACTGCTGGAGCTCGAAGGACTGACCCTCAGTTACTACCGAGGGTGGGACAAGGACCGGGAGCTGAACGATGTGCTCGCGGCTTCTCTTCAACGCGACCAGCAGATGGGACACACCCAGGCTGGTCCGCAACGTGCGGATTTGCGCCTCCGAATGGGCGCCAACAATGCCGCGGACATATTGTCCCGCGGTCAGCAGAAGCTGGTGGTCTGCGCGCTGCGTATCGCCCAAGGACACCTGGTCAGCCAGGCGCGCCGCGGTCAGTGTATTTACCTGGTGGATGACTTGCCGTCCGAGCTGGACGAGCAGCATCGTCGCGCGCTATGCCGCTTGCTGGAAGACTTACGCTGCCAGGTGTTCATCACCTGTGTAGACCACGAATTACTGAGGGAAGGCTGGCAGACGGATACGCCAGTTGCTCTGTTCCACGTGGAACAGGGCCGTATCACCCAGACCCACGACCATCGGGAGTGAAGGCATGAGCGAAAATCAAACGTACGACTCCTCCAGCATCAAGGTGCTGAAAGGGCTGGATGCCGTGCGCAAACGTCCCGGTATGTACATTGGCGACACCGATGACGGTAGCGGCCTGCACCACATGGTGTTCGAGGTGGTCGACAACTCGATCGACGAAGCCCTCGCTGGCCACTGCGACGACATCACCGTAATCATTCACCCTGACGAATCCATCACCGTACGCGACAACGGTCGCGGCATTCCGGTCGATGTGCATAAAGAGGAAGGGGTTTCCGCGGCAGAGGTCATCATGACCGTGCTCCACGCCGGCGGTAAGTTCGACGACAACTCCTACAAGGTCTCCGGCGGTCTGCACGGCGTTGGCGTTTCGGTGGTGAACGCCCTGTCCGAAGAGCTGACCCTGACCGTTCGCCGCAGTGGCAAGATCTGGGAGCAGGTCTACGTCCACGGTGTTCCACAAGCGCCGATGAAGATCGTTGGCGAAAGTGAAACCACCGGTACCCAGATTCACTTCAAGCCGTCGGCCGAAACCTTCAAGAACATCCACTTCAGCTGGGACATCCTGGCCAAGCGGATTCGCGAACTGTCGTTCCTCAACTCCGGCGTGGGCATCCTGCTGAAGGACGAGCGCAGCGGCAAGGACGAGTTCTTCCGTTACGAAGGCGGTCTGCGGGCGTTCGTTGAATACCTGAACACCAACAAGACGCCGGTCAACCAGGTGTTCCATTTCAGCGTCCAGCGTGACGATGGCGTAGGTGTCGAGATCGCCCTGCAGTGGAACGACAGCTTCAACGAAAACCTGTTGTGCTTCACCAACAACATTCCGCAGCGTGATGGCGGTACCCACCTGGTGGGCTTCCGTTCCGCGCTGACCCGTAACCTGAACAACTACATCGAGCAGGAAGGTCTGGCCAAGAAGAACAAGGTCGCGACCACCGGTGATGATGCCCGTGAAGGTCTGACCGCGATCATCTCGGTCAAGGTACCGGATCCGAAGTTCAGCTCGCAGACCAAGGACAAGCTGGTCTCGTCCGAAGTGAAGACTGCGGTGGAACAGGAGATGGGCAAATACTTCTCCGACTTCCTCCTGGAAAATCCGAACGAAGCCAAGGCCGTTGTCGGCAAGATGATCGACGCTGCTCGCGCTCGTGAAGCGGCGCGTAAAGCACGGGAAATGACCCGTCGCAAAGGCGCCCTGGATATCGCCGGTCTGCCGGGCAAACTGGCGGACTGCCAGGAGAAGGACCCTGCCCTCTCTGAACTGTACCTGGTGGAGGGTGACTCCGCAGGTGGTTCGGCCAAGCAAGGCCGGAACCGCAAGACCCAGGCGATCCTGCCGCTGAAGGGCAAGATCCTCAACGTCGAGAAAGCCCGTTTCGACAAGATGATCTCGTCGCAGGAAGTCGGCACCCTGATCACTGCGCTGGGCTGCGGTATCGGTCGCGAAGAGTACAACATCGAGAAACTGCGCTATCACAACATCATCATCATGACCGATGCTGACGTTGACGGTTCGCACATCCGTACCCTGCTGCTGACCTTCTTCTTCCGTCAGTTGCCCGAGCTGATCGAGCGCGGCTACATCTACATCGCCCAGCCGCCTCTGTACAAGGTCAAGAAGGGCAAGCAGGAGCAGTACATCAAGGACGACGAGGCCATGGAAGAGTACATGACCCAGTCGGCCCTGGAAGACGCGGCCCTGTACCTGAGCGAGTCGGCCCCGGCGATTTCCGGTCCTGCCCTGGAAAGCCTGGTCAACGAATTCCGCTCGGTGATGAAGACCCTGAAACGCCTGTCGCGCCTGTACCCGCAGGAGCTGACCGAGCACCTGTTGTACCTGCCAGCGGTATCCCTGGAGCAACTCTCCGACCACGGCAAGATGCAGGAGTGGCTGGGCAAGTTCCAGGAGCGCCTGAGCGTCAGCGAAAAATCCGGCCTGCTGTACAAGGCCAGCCTGCGTGAAGATCGCGAGCGCAATGTCTGGCTGCCGGAAGTGGAAATCACCTCCCACGGTCTGGCCAGCTATGTCACCTTCAACCGCGATTTCTTCGGCAGCAACGACTACCGCACCGTGACCGCTCTCGGCGCGCAGCTCGGTTCGCTGCTGGAAGACGGTGCCTACGTTCAGCGTGGCGAGCGCAAGAAAGCCATCAGCGAGTTCAAGGAAGGCCTTGAGTGGCTGATGACTGAAAGCACCAAGCGCCACACCATCCAGCGCTATAAAGGTCTGGGTGAGATGAACCCGGACCAACTGTGGGAAACCACCATGGACCCGACCGTGCGTCGCATGCTCAAGGTCACCATCGAAGACGCGATCGCAGCCGATCAGATCTTCAACACCCTGATGGGCGATGCGGTGGAACCTCGCCGCGAGTTCATCGAAAGCAATGCGTTGTCGGTGGCTAACCTGGACTTCTGATCCCGGCTCACCGTGTGATGAAGAAGGCCAACCCTGCAGAGGGTTGGCCTTTTTTTATCATGGCGTTTTCAGGATGTTCCACGTGAAACATACCTAAAGACCGAGCGCTTTCAGACGCCGGTAAAGGGTGCGCTCACTCAGGCCCAGGTGTCTGGCCAATTCGCTGCGTGATCCTTCGAAGCTTTCCAGGGCATGGGCCAGCCGGGCGCGTTCGTCCTGTCCGCCCCGACGAGATGCCAGTACAGCACCCTCCCCGCTGATTTCCGCCGGCAGATGCTGAGCCCGAATCACGCCGTCATCGGCGAACAGGCGAGCCCGTTCAAGGACATTGCGCAGCTCGCGGATATTGCCGGGGAAGCTGTAGGCCTGCAGCAGGTTCAACGCGTGCTTGTCGATCTGCGGTGCGGCGGAGCCGGCGATACGTTGCAGCAGGGTTTCGATCAGCAGTGGCAAGTCCTCTGCGCGCTCCCGCAACGACGGCAAGCGGATGGGGAAGCCACTGATGCGGTAATAGAGGTCTTCACGGAACGTACCGCTGCTCGCCATCTCTCGGAGAGGTTTGTGCGTGGCACAAACCAGGCGGAAGTCGGAATGGACGGTGCGCAGGCTGCCCACCGGGCGGAAGCTCCCCGACTCGATCAGGCGCAACAGCTTGACCTGCATCGCCAGCGGTACCTCGCCAATCTCATCGAGGAACAGGGTGCCGCCATGGGCCGCTTCGGCCAGGCCGGTCTTGCGCTGCAGTGCACCGGTGAACGCCCCCTTCTCGTAGCCGAACAACTCGCTTTCGAACAACGATTCGGTCAGGCCGGTGCAGTCCACCACCACCAATGGACCCTCTGCGCGTGGACTGCCCAGGTGCAAGGCGCGGGCGAACAGCTCCTTGCCCGTCCCCGACTCGCCCTGCAGCAGCACCGGAATCTGTGCGGGCGCCGCCCGTTGCAATCCCTCCAGGGCGCTCTTGAACGCAGCGGAACGCCCCACCAGGCCATTCTGCTGTGGCTGCGCGGAGGCCAGGGTGATGCGGTTCATGCGCTCGACGAAGGCGATGACCAGACCCTCGGCATCGAGGATCGGCCGCAGTTCCACATCCACGTGCTCCGGTCCACGTGGCGTGTGGTGTACATGCAACATGCGCTCGGCCACCCGGCTCGCGCGGGCCTTGCGCATCGGGCATACCTCGCCGGCCTGATCGCAGGGCACCGCATAGTGATGGGAAACCCGGTGGCACTTGGCACCAATCGGTGGCTGCCCTTCCACACCGAACTGGCGTTGGTAGGCACCATTGGCCGCGAGGATGTTGTAGTCGGTATCGAGCACGATCGAAGGCTGCGGATCATGTTCGAGGTAAGACACCAGCGCCTGGATGGCGGGGTGGGAAATGGCTGACGGCGACGTGGTCATGATTACACCTGGCAAAGCTCGGCGTGAGCTTAACCGAAGAGCCAGGCACTGCCAAAGACTGCCAAGGTCTGCCACCGACCTGTCATCCGCTGCGGCAGTGCTGCTCGGCCAGATGGGCCAGACTCAATGAAACCGGGCTTTTCCACGCGTAACCGCAGTGGCATGCATCTTGAAAAACACCCCGCAACGATTGATTGGCAAGCCTGCGTGCCTGGCGCCAGCCTGACCCTCGGAGAATGGGCAAATGATCATTGGCGGCAACCTCCACCTTGAAGCGCTGTTCGACAGCGCGACCTGGACCATCAGCTACCTGGTGATGGATACCGAAACCCGACACTGCGCCCTGATCGACAGTGTCCTCGACTACGACCCCAAGTCCGGTCGCACCGATACCACCAGTGCCGACCGCCTCATCGCCCGGGTGCGCGAGCTGGGTGCCAGCGTGCAGTGGATCCTGGAAACCCACGTGCATGCCGATCACCTGTCGGCGGCGGCGTATCTGAAGCAGGCCCTCGGCGGGCAACTGGCGATCGGCAGCCGCATCACCCAGGTACAGAAGACCTTCGGCAGCCTGTTCAATGCCGGTCCCGGCTTCGCCCGTGATGGCAGCCAGTTCGATGTGCTGCTCGATGACGAAAGCCGCTTCGCCATCGGCAACCTGCGTGCCCGAGCCTGGAATACGCCAGGCCATACGCCGGCCTGCATGACCTACCTGGTCGAAAGTGCGGGCGAGACCATCGCCTTCGTTGGCGACACCCTGTTCATGCCCGACTACGGCACGGCCCGCTGCGACTTCCCGGGGGCCGATGCGCGGACCCTGTTCCGTTCGATCCAGCGCATCCTCGCCCTGCCCGCCCAGACCCGCCTGTTCATGTGCCACGACTACCTGCCCGGTGGCCGTGAGCTGCGCTACATGACCACCGTGCACGAGCAGCGCGCCAGCAATATCCACATCCGCGAAGGCATCGGCGAGGACGACTTCGTCGCCATGCGCCAGGCCCGCGACGCGACCCTGGAGATGCCGGTGCTGATGCTCCCGGCGGTGCAGATCAACATGCGCAGCGGCCAGTTTCCCGAGCCCGAGGACAACGGCGTGAGCTACCTGAAGATTCCACTCAACGCCCTTTGAGTCACCGCCGTACCCATCACTATTAGAAAGGATGTACCCATGCCTGCTGCCCCCTCCTCTGCCCCTCGCTGCGAGGCGGACCGTCACACCGTGCTCATCGTCGGCGCCGGTGCTGCCGGGATCGCCGTCGCTTCCAGCCTGCTGGCGCGCGATCGCTCGCTGGACATCGCCCTGGTCGACCCCGCCGACGTGCACTACTACCAACCCGGCTGGACCATGGTCGGTGGCGGCATCTTCAAGGCCGCCAGCACCGCGCGGACCATGGCCTCGACCCTTCCCGCCGGCGTGCGCTGGATCAAGGCGGCGGTCAGTCGCTTCGAGCCGCAGGCGCAGCGGGTGGTGCTGGGCGACGGTCGTGTCGTCGGGTACCGGCAACTGATCGTCTGCCCCGGCCTCACGCTCGACTGGAAGGCCATCGAGGGCCTGGAGGACACCCTCGGTCGCAACGGCGTGACCTCCAACTACCGCTATGACCTGGCCCCCTACACCTGGGAGCTGGTGCAGAACCTGCGTGAAGGCCGCGCCCTGTTCACCCAGCCGCCGATGCCGATCAAGTGCGCCGGCGCGCCGCAGAAGGCCTTGTACCTGTCCTGCGATCACTGGCTGCGCAACGGCCGCATCGGACCGATTCGCGCGCAGTTCTTCAATGCGGGCGCCGTGCTGTTCGGCGTCGCCGACTATGTGCCGGCACTGATGGAGTACGTCGACCGCTATGCCATCGAGCTGAACTATGGCCATCGCCTGCTCGCTGTCGATGGTCCGAACCAGCGCGCCACCTTCCTTCGCAGCCTGCCTGATGGCACCACGGAAACCGTCATCCAGCCGTTCGACATGCTGCATGTGGTGCCGCCACAGGTCGCCCCCGAGGTGATCCGCAACAGCCCGCTGGCCGATGCCGCGGGTTGGCTGGATGTCGATCCGGCCACCTTGCGCCACCGCACCTACAACGACATCCACGGCCTCGGCGACGTGCTCAACACCAGCAACGCCAAGACCGCCGCTGCCGCGCGCAAGCAGGCACCGGTGGTGGCGAACAACGTGCTGGTGGCGCTCGGTCGGCTGCCCAAGGTGATGGCCTATGACGGCTACGGCTCCTGCCCGCTGACGGTGGCCCGCGGCAGGATCGTGCTCGCCGAGTTCACCTACGGCGGCAAGCTGGCGCCGAGCTTCCCCAACTGGCTGCTCGATGGCCGCAAGGCGACCCGCCTTGCCTGGTGGCTGAAGGCGCGGGTGCTGCCACCGTTGTACTGGCGCGGCATGCTCAAGGGCCGCGAGTGGCTGGCCAAGCCGACCCACCCGGTGCAAGAGGCGCAGTGATGGAACACGATCTGCTGGGGGGCGGGCTGGGCGCCATCGTCGGCCTGATCCTCGCGTTGACCGGTGCGGGCGGAGGCATCCTCGCGGTGCCGCTGCTGGTCTTCGGCCTCGGCCTGAGCATGGTCGAGGCGGCGCCCATCGGCCTGCTCGCAGTAGGGCTGGCCGCTGCCGTCGGTGCGCTGCTCGGCTGGCGCCAGGGGCTGGTGCGCTATCGCGCGGCCTTCTTCATCGCCGCGCTGGGGCTGCTCGCAGCTCCCTTCGGTTTGTGGCTGGCGCACCGGCTGCCCAATGCACCGTTGGCCCTCGGGTTCTCCGTGGTGCTGGTCTACGCCTGCTCGCGGATGTTGCTCAAGGCCCGCCGCGAACTGAGGGGCGAATCACCCTGCGCCCACCGCAAGCTGCAGCCCTGCGTGCTCAACCCGCTGCAAGGTCGCCTGCGCTGGACCCTGCCCTGCGCCCGCGCGCTGGCCTGCACCGGCCTGCTCAGCGGGTTGCTGTCCGGCCTGCTGGGCGTGGGCGGTGGCTTCGTCATCGTGCCCGCACTGGGCCGCTACACCAACCTGGAGATGAAGAGCATGGTGGCGACATCGCTGGCGGTGATCGCCCTCGTGTCCACCGGCAGCGTGCTGACCGCCAGCCTCAGCGGCGTGATGCACTGGGCCGTGGGCGCGCCGTTCGCCATTGGCGCCCTGCTCGGCCTGCTGGCTGGCCGCCAGGTCGCTCATCGCCTGGCGGGGCCGCGCCTGCAGCAGGCCTTCGCCATCGTCGGCATCGGCGCTGCGTTGCTGCTGGCGGGCAATACCCTACTCGGCCAGTAGCTCGGCCTGTTCCTCCGCGCACAGCGCCAGCAGGTAGTCCCACACCACCCGCAGGCGCACCGACTTGTGCAGTTCGCGGCGGGTGCTGATCCAGTAGCTGCGCTGGATGGTTTCGCTGGGCAGGATGCGCACCAGCTGCGGATCGTGGCGGGCCATGTAGTTGGGCAGCACGGCGATGCCCAGCCCCGCCCGCGCGGCATGTTGCTGGGCGATCACGCTGGTGCTGCGGAACACCACGTTCGGTGCCCGGCAGAAGCTGTGCAGGAACAACAGTTCCTGGCTGAACAGCAGGTCGTCGACGTAGCCGATCCAGCTGTGCCGGGCGAGGTCCTCGCGGCTGTTCAGCGCCGGAGCGCGGGCCAGGTAGTCGCGGCTGGCGTAGAGCGCCAGGCGGTAGTCGGTGAGCTTGCGGGTGATCAGCAGGTCGGCGTTGGGCCGCTCCAGGTGGATGCTGATTTCCGCCTCGCGGTTGATGATGCTGACGAAGCGCGGTACCGCCACCAGTTCCACTTCCAGGCCCGGGTAGCGTTCGAACAGCCCGCTCAGCCGCGGGGTGAAGAAGACGATGCCGATGCCTTCGGTGACCCCCAGGCGGATCTTGCCCAGCGGCGTGATGGCCTGGGTGATCTCCTCTTGCGCCAGCAGCGCGACGTTCTCCATCGCTTCGGCGTGCTTGAGCAGGGCCTGCCCGGACGGGGTCAGTTCATAGCCCTGGGCATGCTGGACGAACAGCGCCGTGCCCAGGCTCTGCTCGATGTTCTCGATGTGCCGGGCCACGGTGCTGTGGGTGGTATTGAGGCGCTTGGCGGCGGTGAGCAGGCGGCCGCTGCGCTGGAGTTCGAGAAAAAACCGCAGATCATTCCAGTCGAACATGCTGTTCCCGTTAATCGCTGGTCGTGCCGGCGTTGTGCTTAAACGCACAGCGGTTGAGTGAAATCTCTCGTTTTCAACTCGAAATTAATCAACAACACTGCAGGAAGACAAGAATAAAAATCAGGCGCGAGGTTTGAAATGCCATCAGCCGATCTGTCCTACGACTACGTCATCGTCGGTGCCGGGCCCGCCGGCTGCCTGCTGGCCAACCGCCTGTCCGCCGACCCTGCCTGTCGCGTCGCCCTGCTCGAAGCCGGTGGCCGCGACAACTACCCCTGGATTCACATTCCGGTGGGCTACCTCTACTGCATCGGCAATCCGCGCACCGACTGGTGCTTCAAAACCGAGAACCAGCCTGGTCTCAACGGCCGCAGCCTGGGTTATCCACGGGGCAAGGTGCTCGGTGGCTGCTCGTCGATCAACGGCATGATCTACATGCGTGGCCAGTCCGGGGACTATGACCGCTGGGCCGACGAGGGCAATCCGGGGTGGGCGTGGAAGGACGTGCTGCCGCTGTTCAAGGCCAGTGAACGACACTTCGCCGGCAGCACGGCGTTCCACGGTGGCGAGGGTGAGTGGCGGGTGGAGCAGCAACGCTATTCGTGGGCGATCCTCGATGCGTTTTGCCAGGCGGCGGCGCAGCAGGGCATTGCCAGCGTCGATGACTTCAACGGCGGCGACAACCAGGGCTGTGGATATTTCCAGGTCAACCAGAAGGCCGGGGTGCGCTGGAACGCCTCCAAGGCTTTCCTGCGGCCCATCGCCAACCGCCCCAATCTCGATGTGCTGACCGGCGTCGAAGTCGACCGGGTGATCCTCGAGAACGGCCGTGCTGTTGCATTGCGCGGGCGTCGGGAGGGCCAGTGGCAGGACTTCAGGGCGCGTCGCGAGATCCTGCTGTGCGCCGGCTCCGTCGGCTCCCCGGGCATCCTGCAGCGCTCGGGCATCGGCCCGCGGCCCCTGTTGGAGCGCCTGGGGATTGGCGTGCAGCACGAGCTGCCGGGTGTCGGCGGCAATCTCCAGGACCACCTGCAACTGCGCCTGATCTACCAGGTGGACAACGTGCGCACCCTCAACCAGGTCGCCAACAACCTGCTCGGCAAGCTGGGCATGGGCCTGCGCTACCTCTATGACCGCAGTGGCCCGTTGGCCATGGCGCCGAGCCAGTTGGGCGCCTTCGTCCGCTCGGGGCCCGAGCACCGCTCGGCGAACCTGCAGTATCACGTGCAGCCGCTGTCCCTGGACCGTTTCGGCGAGCCGCTGCACCGCTTCGCCGCATTCACCGCGTCGGTGTGCAACCTGCGTCCGGTCAGTCGCGGGCGTGTGGATATCCGCTCCGCCGATCCGTCCGTGGCACCGCTGATCGACCCCAACTACCTCAGCGCCGCGGAGGACCTCAAGGTGGCCGCCCAGGCCATCCGCCTCACCCGGGCGATCGTCGGCTCCCCTGCCCTCGCGCCGTTCTCGCCACGGGAATACCTGCCGGGTGCGGCCCTGAACAGCGAAGAAGAACTGCAGCAGGCCGCCGGCCAGATCGGTACCACCATCTTCCACCCGGCGGGCACCTGCCGCATGGGCAACGGTCCGCTGGATGTGGTGGATGCGCAGCTGCGCGTGCATGGCGTCCCCGGCCTGCGGGTCGCGGACGCCTCGATCATGCCGAACATCGTGTCCGGCAATACCTGTTCCCCCACCCTGATGATCGCGGAGAAGGCCGCGCAGTTGATTCGCGAGGGCCATGAGGCCGTCGCGCGCAGTGACCGAGCAACGATAACGACGCCCTGAACCCGGGGCGGCGGGCAACAGTGACACCGGCAGCAGTCGACCGGTGTCGACAGTGGACAACAACAATAATCACTGTGCCCCCACAAGGGGCCGAGAGGACAGCACGATGTCGGACACCCTCCAGCAACAGGGCGCGAGCGCGACGGCAGGCAGCCGCCGCGAGGAGCGCAAGATCATTTTCGCGTCATCCCTCGGGACGGTTTTCGAGTGGTATGACTTTTTTCTCTACGGGGCGCTGGCCGCGGTCATCAGCAAGCAGTTCTTCGCCGGCGTCAACGACACCACGGCGTTCATCTTCGCGCTGATGGCGTTCGCCGCCGGCTTCCTGGTCCGGCCCTTCGGCGCGCTGGTGTTCGGCCGCCTGGGGGACATGATCGGCCGCAAGTACACCTTCCTGGTGACCATCGTCCTCATGGGCCTGTCGACCTTCGCCGTCGGCCTGCTGCCGACCTACGCCAGCATCGGCATCGCCGCGCCGATCATCCTGGTGGTGCTGCGCATGCTCCAGGGCCTGGCGCTGGGCGGTGAATACGGTGGCGCGGCGACTTACGTGGCGGAGCATGCGCCGCCCGGCAAGCGCGGTTTCCACACCGGCTTCATCCAGTCCACCGCGACCCTCGGCCTGCTGCTGTCGCTGATCGTGGTCCTGGGCAGTCGCTACATCAGCGGCGACCAGTTCGAGACCTGGGGCTGGCGCCTGCCCTTCCTGCTGTCGATCGTGCTGCTGGCGATCTCCACCTGGATCCGCATGAGCATGCATGAGTCGCCGGCCTTCGTGAAAATGAAGGCCCAGGGCAAGGTCAGCAAGTCGCCGATCCGCGAGTCCTTCACCTCCTGGCCGAACCTCAAGGTGGTGCTCACGGCGCTGTTCAGTATCAACGCCGGACAGGCGGTGACCTTCTACACCGCGCAGTTCTACGTGCTGTTCTTCATGACCCAGATGCTCAAGATGGACCCGGCCCAGGCCAATGCCCTGCTGATCGTCAGCGTGGTGATCGGCGCGCCGTTCTTCGTCTTCTTCGGCTGGCTGTCGGACCGGATCGGGCGCAAGCCGATCCTGATGCTCGGCCTGCTCCTGGCCACCGTGCTGTACTTCCCGCTGTTCAAGGCCCTGAGCCACTACGCCAATCCGCAGATCGACGCCGCCAGCCGCCAGGCACCCATCGTGGTGATGGCCGACCCGGCCGCCTGCACCTTCCAGTTCGACCCCGTGGGCAAGGCCCGCTTCGACAGCCCGTGCGACAAGGTCAAGACCTTCCTGGTTAAGCAGGGCCTGCCGTACAGCTCGCAGTCGCTGCCTGCCGGCAGCGCGGTGGCAGTGACCATCGGCGAGCAGCGCATCGACGGCTTCGACGAAGCGGCCCTGCGTGCCGCCATCGACAAGGCCGGCTACCCGGCCAAGGCCGACGCTGCCAACGTCAACCAGCCGATGGTGGTGCTGCTGATCGTGGCGATGATCCTGATCGCCACCATGACCTACGGTCCGCTGGCCGCGGTGATGGTCGAGCTGTTCCCGACCCGGATCCGCTATACCTCGATGTCCCTGCCCTATCACATCGGCAACGGCTGGTTCGGTGGCTTCCTGCCCACGGTGTCGTTCGCTCTGGTGGTGTATACCGGGGATATCTTCTACGGACTCTGGTACCCGGTGCTGATCACCGGGGTCAGCCTGGTGGTCGGGTTGTTCTGCCTGAAGGAAACCCGCGACGTGGATATCGACAAGGTGTGAATGACAGGCACAAAAAAACCGGCGTAACAGCCGGTTTTTTTATTCCGCGAAAAAACTTATGCACGATTTACATGAAGCCTTCATACACAGAAATATGTATGTGGATCAGCAAGTTACAGTCGTTTTTCGCAAGTCATCCAAATATTGTCAACACGTTATCCACAGAACGCTCAGGCCACCGACGAGGTTGCGCTGGAGGCCGGTTGGGCCGGCAGCGAACCCAGGTCGCGCTGGGTCTGTTCGTTCCATGCGGCGGCGCGGTCGTTGAGCTCGGCGATGGCCCGCGGACCACTGCCCTCGGCCCACATCGGCGCACCAATCACCACCTCGATGGTGCCCGGGCGCTTGCCCCAGCCTTCCTTCGGCCAGTACTTGCCGGCGTTGTGGGCGATCGGCAGTACCGGTAGCTCGGCGTTGACCGCCAGGGCCGCGCCGCTGCGCGAGAACTTGCCGATCTGGCCGTAGGGCACGCGGGTGCCTTCCGGGAAGATCAGCACCCAGGTGTGCTCCTTGAGCAGCTTGTCGCCTTTGCTGGCGACCTGCTTGAGGGCGACCTTGGGGTTGTCGCGGTCGATGGCGATGGGCCGCAGCATGGCCATCGCCCAGCCGAAGAACGGCACGTACAGCAGTTCGCGCTTGAGCACCTGGCTCAAGGGCTGGAAATAGGCAGAGAGGAAGAAGGTCTCCCAGGTGCTCTGGTGGTTGGACACGATCACGCAGGGGCGTTCGGGGATGTGCTCGGCGCCGGTCACCTTGACCTTGATGCCGAGGAACAGCCGCACCAGCACCAGGGCGAAACGGCACCAGTACACGTTGATGAAGCGATAGCGGATACGGAAAGGCAGGAAAGGCGCGACAAAGAAGCTCAGCGAGCACCAGAGCAGCGCACTGGTCCCCAGCAGCACATAGAAAAGCGCGATTCTGATCGCCTGCAGGATCGACATAGCGGCTTGTACCGTTGCGGGGAGCACCCGCCTTAGCAAGAACGCGCCCGCGAGGGCTGGCGCGCTATTTGTGGATAAGTTCTCTGGCGATTGCGGCCAGGTCGTCGAAAATCAGTGTATCCGCCGGTACGCCTTTGGCGAGGGTCTTTTCACCCTTGCCGGTACGCACCAGAACCGGTTGTGCATCGACGGCCTGCGCGGCCTCCAGGTCACCTGAACTGTCGCCGACGAACCACACGCCGCTCAGCTCGACGCCGTAGTACCCGGCGATCTGCCGCAGCATCCCGGGTCTGGGCTTGCGGCAAGCGCAGCCTTCGTCCGGGCCATGCGGGCAGTAGACGATCAGGCCGACCTTGCCGCCCAGCCCGGCCACCAGCTCGCGCAGGCGCGCGTGCATGGCGTCGAGGGTCGACAGCGGGTAGTAGCCGCGCGCGATGCCGGACTGGTTGGTGGCGACCGCCACCGTCCAGCCGGCCTGGCTCAACTGCGCGATGGCCTCGATCGAGCCGGGAATCGGAATCCACTCCTCCAGCGACTTGATGTAGGCGTCGGAGTCCTGGTTGATCACTCCGTCACGATCGAGAATCAGCAGTTTCAAGGCTTACCCCAGCAGCGAGATGTCGGCCACGCCCAGGAACAGGCCGCGCAGGCGGCTGAGCAGGGCATAACGGTTGGCGCGCACGTTGGCGTCCTCGGCATTGACCATCACCGCTTCGAAGAACGCGTCCACCGGCTCGCGCAGGGCGGCCAGGCGAGCCAGCGACTCGGTGTACTGGCGCTGTGCGGCCATCGGCTGCACGGCCTGGTCGGCCTGCTGGATCGCCGAGTACAGGGAGAACTCGTTGGCGTTGTCGAAGTACTTCGGCTCGACGTGGCTGGCGATGGTGCCTTCGGCCTTGCTCAGCAGGTTCGACACGCGCTTGTTCACCGCGGCCAGGGCCTCGGCTTCCGGCAGCTTGCGGAAGGCCTGGACGGCCTGCACGCGCTGGTCGAAGTCCAGGGCCGAAGCCGGCTTCAGGGCACGTACCGACAGGTAGGTTGCGACGTCGATGCCTTCGTCCTCGTAACGCGCGCGCAGGCGGTCGAAGATGAACTCCAGCACCTGCTCGGCCAGGCCGGCGGCCTTGACCTTGGCGCCGAACTGCTCGACGGCGACGTTCACCGCGCCGGTCAGGTCGAGGTCCAGTTGCTTCTCGATCAGGATGCGCAGCACGCCCAGGGCCGCACGACGCAGGGCATAGGGGTCCTTGGAGCCGGTCGGCAGCATGCCGATGCCGAAGATGCCTACCAGGGTGTCGAGCTTGTCGGCGATGGCCACGGCCGCGCCGGTCAGGGTCGACGGCAGTTCGGCACCGGCACCGCGCGGCATGTACTGCTCGTTCAGGGCCAGCGCGACGTCTTCCGGCTCGCCGTCGTTCAGCGCGTAGTAGTAACCGGCGACACCCTGCATTTCAGGGAATTCGCCGACCATCTCGGTGGCCAGGTCGCACTTCGACAGCAGGCCGGCGCGGGCCGCGCGCTGGGCGTCGCCGCCGAGCTTGCCGGCGATGTACGCGGCCAGTTTCGACACGCGTTCGGCCTTGTCGAACACGCTGCCCAGCTGGGCCTGGAACACCACGTTCTGCAGGCGCTCGTTGAAGCTCGACAACGGCTGCTTCTTGTCCTGCTTGAAGAAGAACTCGGCGTCGGTCAGGCGTGGGCGCACGACCTTCTCGTTGCCTTCGATGATCTGCTTCGGATCGCGGCTCTCGACGTTGGCCACGGTGATGAAGCGCGGCAGCAGCTTGCCGTCGACGTCCAGCAGGCAGAAGTACTTCTGGTTGTCCTGCATGGTGGTGATCAGGGCTTCCTGCGGCACTTCGAGGAAACGTTCCTCGAACGAGCAGACCAGCGGCACTGGCCATTCGACCAGCGCGGTCACTTCGTCCAGCAGCGCCGGCGGCACGATCGCGGTGCCTTCCTGCTGCATGGCCAGTTCGGCGGTGCGCTTGGCGATCAGCTCGCGGCGCTCGGCGAAGTCGGCCAGGACGTAGGCCTTGCGCAGGTCTTCCTGGTAGTTGGCCGGGGCGCTGATGCGCACGTTTTCCGGGTGGTGGAAGCGGTGCCCGCGGGACTCGCGACCGGCGGTCTGGGCGAGGATGGTGCAGTCGACGACGTCGTCACCGAGCAGCATCACCAGCCATTGGGTCGGCCGCACGAACTCTTCCTTGCGCGCGCCCCAGCGCATGCGCTTGGGGATCGGCAGGTCGTTGAGCGAGTCCTCGACGATGGTCGGCAGCAGGCTGGCGGTGGCCTTGCCCGGAATGTGCTGGGAGAAGCGCAGCTTGGCGCCGCTCTGGTCGATCTCGGCGAGGTCGACGCCGCACTTCTTGGCGAAGCCCAGGGCGGCCTGGGTCGGGTTGCCGTCGGCATCGAAGGCGGCCTGGCGGGGCGGGCCGTCGACGTTGATGCTGCGGTCCGGCTGCTGGGTGTCCAGGTTGCGGATCAGCACGGCCAGGCGGCGTGGCGCGGCGAACACCTTCTTCTCGGTGTAGTTCAGGCCGGCGGCCTGCAGGCCTTTCTCGATGCCGGCGAGGAAGGCATCGCCGAGGCTGGCGAGGGCCTTCGGTGGCAGTTCTTCGGTGCCCAGTTCAACCAGGAAATCTTGAGCACTCATTCCGCAGCCTCCAGCTTGGCCAACACTTCGTCACGCAATTCGGGGGTCGCCATCGGGAAGCCGAGGCGGGCACGGGCCTGCAGGTAGCTCTGGGCAACGGCCCGGGCCAGGGTGCGCACGCGCAGGATGTAACGCTGGCGCTCGGTCACCGAGATGGCGCGGCGGGCGTCCAGCAGGTTGAAGGTGTGCGAGGCCTTGAGGACCATTTCGTAGGTCGGCAGCGGCAGTTCCAGCTCGATCAGGCGGTTCGCTTCGCTCTCGTAGAAATCGAACAGTTCGAACAGCTTCTCGACGTTGGCGTGCTCGAAGTTGTAGGTCGACTGCTCCACTTCGTTCTGGTGGAACACGTCGCCGTAGGTGACCTTGCCGAACGGACCGTCGGTCCAGACCAGGTCATACACCGAGTCGACGCCCTGCAGGTACATGGCCAGGCGCTCGAGACCGTAGGTGATCTCGCCGGTGACCGGCAGGCACTCGATGCCGCCGACCTGCTGGAAGTAGGTGAACTGGGTGACTTCCATGCCGTTGAGCCAGATTTCCCAACCCAGACCCCAGGCGCCGAGGGTCGGCGATTCCCAGTTGTCTTCGACGAAACGGATGTCGTGCACCAGCGGATCCAGGCCGATCGCCTTCAGCGAGCCCAGGTACAGCTCCTGGAAGTTCGCCGGGTTCGGCTTGAGCACCACCTGGAACTGATAGTAGTGCTGCAGGCGGTTGGGGTTTTCGCCGTAGCGGCCATCGCCCGGACGGCGGCTTGGCTGGACATAGGCGGCGTTCCAGGTTTCAGGGCCTACGGCGCGCAGAAACGTGGCGGTATGAAAAGTGCCGGCGCCCACTTCCATATCGTAGGGCTGAAGCACCACACAACCTTGCTCGGCCCAGTACTGCTGGAGCGCGAGGATCAAGTCTTGGAAGGTACGCACGGCTGGCGTAGGCTGGCTCACGAAATTCACCTGTTTCTAGGGCTGCGAATATAAAGAGCGGGAGTATAACCCGATTCGCCCCGGCCTCTACCCATGGTGCTTTATGCCACGTTGCTTTTGGTGTACCGACGATCCGCTGTACCAGGCGTATCACGATGAGGAGTGGGGAACGCCGCAGCGCGACCCGGGGCCACTGTTCGAGATGCTTTTGCTCGAAGGGTTCCAGGCCGGCCTGTCGTGGATCACCGTGCTGAAGAAACGCCAGCGTTACCGCGAGGTGCTGTTCGGCTTCGATCCCCGGCGCCTGGCCGCGATGAGCGACGAGGAAATCGAGGAGCGCATGCTCGATCCGGGCATCATCCGCAACCGCCTCAAGCTCAATGCCGCCCGGCGCAATGCCCGGGCCTGGCTCGAGCTGCAGGACCCGGCCGGCTTCCTCTGGTCGTTCGTCGGTGGCCAGCCGAAGGTCAACCACTTCGCCGGGCGCAGCGAGGTGCCAGCCGTCACCGACGAAGCCAAGGCCATGAGCAAGGCCCTGCAGAAGGCCGGGTTCACCTTCGTCGGCCCGACCATCTGCTACGCCTTCATGCAGGCCACCGGCATGGTCATGGACCACACCACCGATTGCGATCGATACGCCGCCCTGCTGCGCTGACGGTTACAATGCCCGGCTTGTGTATGGAGGAACCTGCCTGTGGATAAATTCAAGGGCGCCTTGATGGTCGGGGCGTTGCGGTTGTTTGCCAAGCTGCCCTGGGGCGCGGTGCAGCGGGTTGGCGCGGCGATCGGCTGGATCATGTGGAAGATCCCCAACAGCTCGCGCAACGTGGTGCGCATCAACCTGGCCAAGTGTTTCCCGGAGATGGACCCGGCCGAACGCGAGAAGCTGGTGGGACGCACCCTGATGGATATCGGCAAGTCCTTCACCGAAAGCGCCTGCGCCTGGATCTGGCCGGCGCAGCGTTCCATCGACCTGGTGCGCGAGGTCGAGGGCCTGGACGTGCTGCAGGATGCCCTGGCCTCGGGCAAGGGCGTGGTCGGCATCACCAGCCACCTGGGCAACTGGGAAGTGCTCAACCACTTCTATTGCAGCCAGTGCAAACCGATCATCTTCTACCGGCCGCCGAAGCTGAAGGCGGTGGACGACCTGCTCCGCGAACAGCGCGTGCAGTTGGGCAACCGCGTGGCGCCTTCGACCAAGGAAGGCATCCTCAGCATCATCAAGGAAGTGCGCAAGGGCGGCCAGGTGGGGATCCCGGCGGATCCGGAGCCGGCCGAGTCGGCGGGGATCTTCGTGCCGTTCCTGGGGACGAAGGCGCTGACCAGCAAGTTCGTGCCGAACATGCTCGCCGGCGGCAAGGCGGTGGGGGTGTTCCTGCACGCGCTGCGCCTGCCCGATGGCAGTGGCTTCAAGGTGATCCTCGAAGCGGCGCCGGAGGCGATGTACAGCACCGACACCGAGACCTCGGCGGCGGCCATGAGCCAGGTTGTGGAAAAGTATGTGCGGGCCTATCCCAGCCAGTACATGTGGAGCATGAAGCGCTTCAAGAAGCGCCCGGCTGGCGAAGCCCGCTGGTATTGAGTTTTTTGGGCCCGCTCTGCAGGCCTTCGCGAGCAAGCTCGCTCCCACGGGCGTTCATGGTGGGAGCGAGCTTGCTCGCGAAGGACCGCAAAGCGGTCCCAAAACCATTCAGCTCAGTTCCCGGCTTTATCCAGCTTCTTCAGGAACACCGCCATCTCCTTCTCGGCCTGCTTGTCGCCATGGGCCTGCGCTGCTGCGATCCCGCGCTCCCAGGCATCCCGCGCCGCAAGGTTATCCCCAGCCACCTGCCACGCCTTGCCCAGCAGCTTCCACGCCGCCGAGTACTTCGGGTCCAGCTCGACGCAGCGCGCCAGGTGCACCGCCGCTTCCGCGCCGTTGCCCTCGTCCAGCCACGACTTGCCCAGGCCAAAGCGCAGCAGCGGGTTGTCCACACCCTTGGCCAGCATCTTTTCCAGTGATTCGCGCATGCGTTCGCTCCCTCAGAAGAACGTCAGGCCGACGTGGAACAGCTTCTCCACATCGCGGATGTACTTTTTATCCACAACGAAGAGGATCACGTGGTCGCCGGTCCTGATCACCGTGTCGTCGTGGGCAATCAGCACTTCCTCGTCGCGGATGATCGCGCCGATGGTGGTGCCGGGCGGCAGGTTGATGTCCTCGATGGCCTTGTCCACCACCTTGCTCGATTTCGCATCGCCTCGGGCGATGACCTCGATGGCTTCCGCCGCACCCCGGCGCAACGAGTGCACGCTGACGATATCGCCGCGGCGCACGTGGGCCAGCAGGGTGCCGATGGTGGCCAGCTGCGGGCTGATGGCGATGTCGATCTCGCCGCCCTGGACCAGGTCGACATAGGCCGGGTTGTTGATGATGGTCATCACCTTGCGCGCGCCCAGGCGCTTGGCCAGCAGCGAGGACATGATGTTGGCCTCGTCGTCGTTGGTCAGGGCCAGGAAGATGTCGGCGTCGGCGATGTTCTCTTCCAGCAGCAGGTCGCGGTCCGAGGCGCTGCCCTGCAGCACCACGGTGCTGTCGAGGTTGTCCGAGAGGTAGCGGCAGCGTGCCGGGTTCATCTCGATGATCTTCACCTGGTAGCGGCTCTCGATGGCTTCGGCCAGGCGCTCGCCGATCTGCCCGCCACCGGCGATGACCACGCGCTTGTTGCTCTCGTCGAGACGGCGCAGCTCGCCCATCACCGCACGGATATCGGCCTTGGCGGCGATGAAGAAGACCTCGTCGTCGGCCTCGATCACCGTGTCGCCCTGCGGCAGGATCGGCCGGTCGCGACGGAAGATCGCCGCCACCCGGGTATCGACGTTGGGCATGTGCGCGCGGATCTGCCGCAGTTGCTGGCCCACCAGCGGTCCGCCGTAGTAGGCCTTGACCGCCACCAGCTGGGCCTTGCCCTCGGCAAAGTCGATCACCTGCAGGGCGCCGGGGTGTTCGATCAGGCGCTTGATGTAGTGGGTCACCACCTGCTCCGGGCTGATCAGCACGTCCACCGGGATGGCTTCGTTGTCGAACAGCCCGGCGCGGGTCAGGTAGGCCGACTCGCGCACCCGGGCGATCTTGGTCGGGGTGTGGAACAGGGTGTGGGCGACCTGGCAGGCGACCATGTTGGTCTCGTCGCTGTTGGTTACCGCCACCAGCATGTCGGCATCCTCGGCGCCGGCCTGGCGCAGGATGGTCGGGAACGAGCCGCGGCCCTGGACGGTGCGGATGTCGAGACGATCACCGAGGTCGCGCAGACGGTCGCCATCGGTGTCGACCACGGTGATGTCGTTGGCTTCGCTGGCCAGGTGTTCGGCCAGCGTGCCGCCGACCTGCCCCGCGCCGAGGATGATGATCTTCATCCGCTGTCCCCTTCCCTTTTCTTATTGGCCGCGCGTGGCGGCGATCTTGATCAGCTTGGCGTAGTAGAAACCGTCGTGGCCGCCTTCCTGGGCGAGCAACTGGCGACCGTGGGGCTGGCGGATGCCGGCGGCGGTGGCCAGGTCCAGCTCGCGGGCGCCGGGGGTACGGGCGAGGAACGCCGCGATCACCTCGGTGTTTTCCGTGGGCAGGGTCGAGCAGGTGGCGTAGAGCAGCATGCCGCCGACGTCGAGGGTCGGCCACAGGGCGTCGAGTAGCTCGCCCTGGAGGCTGGCGAGGGCGGCGATGTCGTCGGCCTGGCGGGTCAGCTTGATGTCCGGGTGCCGGCGGATCACGCCGGTGGCCGAGCACGGTGCGTCCAGCAGGATGCGCTGGAAGGTCTGGCCGTCCCACCAGCTCGCGGTGTCGCGGGCGTCGCAGGCGATCAGCTGGGCGTCGAGGCCGAGGCGGTCGAGGTTCTCGCGCACGCGGGTCAGGCGCTTGGCTTCCAGGTCGATGGCGACCACGCCGGCCAGTTGCGCTTCGGCTTCCAGCAGGTGGCAGGTCTTGCCGCCGGGGGCGCAGCAGGCGTCCAGCACCCGTTGCCCCGGCGCCAGCTCGAGCAGGTCGGCGGCCAGTTGCGCGGCTTCGTCCTGCACGCTGATCCAGCCCTGCTCGAAGCCCGGCAGGTTGCGCACGTCACAGGCGTCGGCCAGGACAATGCCGTCGCGGCTGAATGGGCACGCTGCAGCGTCGATGCCGGCTTCGCGCAGCAGGTCGAGGTAGGCATCGCGCTGGTGATGGCGGCGGTTGACCCGCAGGATCATCGGCGGATGGGCATTGTTGGCGACGCAGATGGCTTCCCACTGCTCGGGCCAGAAGGCTTTCAGCGACTTCTGCAGCCAACGCGGGTGGGCGGTACGTACCACCGGGTCGCGTTCCATTTCGGCCAGCAGGTCGTTGCCCTCGCGCTGGGCGCGGCGCAGCACGGCATTGAGCAGGCCCTTGGCCCACGGCTTCTTCAGCTTGTCGGCGCAGCCCACCGTCTCGCCGATGGCGGCGTGCTCCGGGACGCGGGTGTAGAACAGCTGGTACAGGCCCACCAGCAGCAGCGCCTGGACGTCGGTGTCGGCGGCCTTGAACGGCTTCTGCAACAGGCGCTCGGCCAGCGCCGACAGGCGTGGCTGCCAGCGTGCGGTACCGAAGGCGAGGTCCTGGACCAGGCCACGGTCGCGCAGCTCGACCTTGTCCAGTTGCGCCGGCAGCGAGCTGTTCAGCGAAGCCTTGCCGCTGAGCACGGCGGCCAGGGCGCGGGCGGCGGCCAGACGTGGATTCATTGGCCGAGTACCGTGCCGGGGGTGAATTTCTCGCGACGGCTGTTGAACAGGTCGCTGAAGTTCAGCGCCTTGCCGCCGGGCAGTTGCAGGCGGGTCAGGCACAGCGCGCCTTCGCCACAGGCGACGATCAGGCCGTCCTTGCTCGCCGAGAGGATTTCACCCGCCGCGCCCTTGCCGTCGGCAGGCTTGGCGGCGAGCACCTTGAGGGCTTCGCCTTCGAGGGTGCTGTGGCAGATCGGCCACGGGTTGAAGGCCCGGACCAGGCGCTCCAGTTCGTCGGCCGGACGGCTCCAGTCGATACGCGCCTCGTCCTTGTTCAGCTTGTGTGCATAAGTCGCCAGGGCATCGTCCTGCACTTCACCGGCCAGGGTACCGGCGTCGAGGCCGGCGATGGCTTGCAGTACCGCCGGCGGGCCGAGCTCGGCGAGGCGGTCGTGCAGGCTGCCGCCGGTATCGTCGGCGCTGATCGGCGTGCTGACCTTGAGCAGCATCGGGCCGGTGTCGAGGCCCGCCTCCATGCGCATCACGGTGACGCCGCTCTCGGCGTCGCCGGCTTGCACCGCGCGCTGGATCGGCGCCGCACCGCGCCAGCGTGGCAGCAGCGAGGCGTGGCTGTTGATGCAGCCATGTTTCGGGATATCCAGCACCACCTGCGGCAGGATCAGGCCGTAGGCCACCACCACCATCAGGTCCGGCTGCAACGCGGCCAGTTCGGCCTGGGCCTCGGGGTTGCGCAGGGTCGGCGGTTGCAGCACCGGGATGCCGTTATCCACAGCCAGTTGCTTGACCGGGCTCGGCATCAGCTTCTGCCCGCGCCCGGCCGGACGGTCCGGCTGGGTGTAGACGGCGATGATTTCGTGCTGGCTGGCCAGCAGGGCCTTGAGGTGTTCGGCGGCGAACTCGGGGGTGCCCGCGAAGACGATGCGCATGCAGTTCTCGCTTAAAAGAAAAAGGCTTGCCGGAGCAAGCCTTCTGGAGTGAGGGGAATCAAGCTTGCTGGCGGTGCTGTTTTTCCAGCTTCTTCTTGATGCGGTCGCGTTTGAGGGTCGACAGGTAATCGACGAACAGCTTGCCGTTGAGGTGGTCGCACTCGTGCTGGATGCACACGGCGAGCAGGCCTTCGGCGATCAGCTCGTAGGGCTTGCCGTCGCGGTCCAGGGCCTTGACCCGGACCTGCAGCGGACGGTCGACGTTCTCGTAGAAGCCCGGTACCGACAGGCAGCCTTCCTGGTACTGGCCCATGTCCTGGGTCAGTTCCTCCAGCTCGGGGTTGATGAACACCCGTGGCTCGCTGCGATCTTCGCTGAGGTCCATGACCACCACGCGCTTGTGCACGTTGACCTGGGTCGCGGCGAGGCCGATGCCGGGGGCGTCGTACATGGTTTCGAACATGTCATCCACCAACTGGCGGATGGCGTCGTCGACTTCCGTCACCGGTTTGGCGATGGTGCGAAGGCGCGAGTCCGGGAATTCGAGGATGTTCAGAATGGCCATAGGCGTATGAGCTGCACTGTGCGATGTGTGACAAACATGAACGCACATAATAAAGGGAATCGGCGCGTTCGGCACCTGTGAAAAGGTCGGCTAGGGTTGAAAAACCGGCTGTCGGCGGCTTTCCGCTGGCAAGTTGTCAAAGCATTATCAACAGAGTTATCCACAGCTTGTGAAGGGTGGATGCCCGCCGAAAGATCAAGGATGGTCTTATGTCTTGCCCCGAATTTCCCACCTGCCCGCCCGCCGAGCTGGAGGCGCGCCTGCGTCTGCAGCGCCTGCCCGAGATCGGACCGCGGCGTTTCCTGAAACTGATCCAGGCCTTCGGGGGAGCCTCGGCAGCGCTCAGTGCGCCCGCCGCGGCCTGGCTTGCGCTGGGCGTGCCGCAGGTCGCCTGCGACGCCCGGCGCAGCGCCGCCGTGCGTGACGGCGCTGCCGCTGCGATGCGCTGGCTAGAGCGTCCCGGCCAGCATTTGCTGATGTGGGACGAGCCTCGCTATCCCGCCCTGCTGGCGGAAATTGCCGATCCGCCACCGCTGCTGTTCGTGGCCGGCGACGCGGCGCTTGTGGATAAACCGCAGTTGGCAATCGTCGGCAGCCGCCGTGCCACACCCCCGGCACTGGGTACCGCCGCTGCTTTCTCACGGAGCCTGGCGCGGGCCGGTTTCGTCATCACCAGCGGCCTGGCATTGGGTATCGATGGCGCTGCGCACCAGGCCGCCCTCGAAGCTGGCGGAGCGACCATCGGCGTGCTCGGCACCGGTCTGGAAAAACTTTATCCACAGCGACATCGCAGCCTGGCACGGCGCATGCTGGACGGTGGCAGCGCACTGGTCTCCGAGTTTCCCCTGGAGGCCGATCCGCTGCCAGCCAACTTCCCGCGGCGCAATCGGATCATCAGCGGCCTGTCGCTCGGCGTGCTGGTGGTGGAAGCCAGTCTCGCCAGCGGCTCGCTGATCACCGCGAAGCTGGCGGCGGAACAGGGCCGCGAGGTGTTCGCCATTCCTGGCTCGATCCATCATCCCGGGGCCAAGGGCTGCCACCAGCTGATTCGCGAGGGTGCGCTGCTGGTGGAGAGCCTCGAGCAGATCCTGGAAAGCCTGCGCGGTTGGCAGAACCTGCCGCCGGCGCCTGTGGATAAACCGCTTCATCCCCTGCTCGCGCTGTTGCACGCGGCACCGCAGACCAGTGAGGGCTTGGCCATCGCCAGCGGCCAGCCACTGGCCAGGGTGTTGGCGACGCTGACCGAGCTGGAGCTGGACGGGCAGGTCTGCAATCAAGCGGGACGTTGGTTTGCCCGTTCCGGCTAAGTACACTGCGCATCAGCCTTGAAGCGGAGTGAAACAAATGGTGAACAGTTGGCGTGCGCAACAAGCCGCGCGGGAAATCCGGGCCGGAGCGGTCATCGCCTATCCGACCGAAGCGGTCTGGGGCCTGGGCTGTGACCCCTGGAACGAAGAAGCGGTGGATCGCCTGCTGGCGCTCAAGTCGCGCTCGGTGAACAAGGGGCTGATCCTGATCGCCGACAACATCCGCCAGTTCGATTTCCTCTTCGAGGACTTCCCCGACGTCTGGCTCGACCGCATGGCCAGCACCTGGCCGGGGCCGAACACCTGGCTGGTGCCGCACCAGGGCCTGCTGCCGGAGTGGATCACCGGGGTGCATGACACCGTGGCGCTGCGGGTCAGCGACCACCCGCTGGTGCGCGACCTGTGTTCGCTGGTGGGGCCGCTGGTGTCCACCTCGGCCAACCCGGCCGGGCGTCCGGCGGCGAAGAGCCGGCTGCGGGTGGAACAGTATTTCCACGGCCAGCTGGACCTGGTGCTGGGCGGGGCGCTGGGCGGGCGCAAGAACCCGAGTGTGATCCGGAACCTGGCCACTGGCGACGTAGTCCGGGCAGGTTGATCTTTGCTGGGCTGATGGCCTCATCGCTGGCAAGCCAGCTCCCACTGGGCCGGTGTCTGCAGTACCTGTGGGAGCTGGCTTGCCAGCGAAGGGCCATCAGCCACACAGCAAACGTCAGGGAATCAGAACAGTAGACCCCACCGTGCGCCGCGCCGACAGCTCGGTCTGCGCCCTGGCCGCCTCGGCCAGCGGATAGCGCTGCTGGATATCCACGTTCAGCTTGCCACTGGCGATCATCGCGAACAGCTCGTCGGCCATCTTCTGCGTGTTTTCCGCCGTGTTCGCATAGCTCGCCAGCGTCGGCCGGGTGACGTACAGCGAGCCTTTCTGCGCCAGGATCCCCAGGTTGACGCCACTCACCGCGCCCGACGCATTGCCGAAGCTGACCATCAGCCCGCGTGGTGCCAGGCAGTCCAGCGAGGTCAGCCAGGTGTCCTGGCCCACGCCGTCGTACACCACCTTGCACTTCTTGCCGTCGGTCAGTTCCAGCACCCGCTGCGCCACGTCCTCGCGGCTGTAGTCGATGGTCGCCCAGGCGCCCAGGGCCTTTGCACGCTCGGCCTTTTCCGCCGAGCTCACGGTGCCGATCAACCTGGCGCCGAGGGCCTTGGCCCACTGGCAGGCCAGGGAGCCGACGCCACCCGCCGCGGCATGGAACAGGATGATCTCGCCCGGCTGCACGTCGTAGGTCTGGCGCAGCAGGTACTGCACGGTCAGGCCCTTGAGCATCACCGCCGCGGCGTCTTCGAAGCTGATCGCCTGCGGCAGCGCCACCAGGTTGGCGGCCGGCAGCTCGTGCACCTCGCTGTAGGCGCCCAGCGGACCGCCGGCATAGGCCACGCGATCACCCGCCTTGAACCGGCTCACGCCCTCGCCCACCGCCTCGACCACCCCGGCACCCTCGGTGCCCAGGCCAGACGGCAGCGAGGGCGGCGCATACAGGCCGCCGCGGAAATAGGTGTCGATGAAGTTCAGCCCGATGGCGTGGTTGCGCACGCGGACATTGCCCGCCGCGGGCGCCTTGGGTTCGAACTCGACCAGGGTCAGGACCTCGGGGCCGCCATGCTGGCTGAACTGGATACGCTTGGCCATCTGCACTCTCCTGAGACATCGGGGAAAGGGCCTATCGGACGCTTTTGCTTGACCGCCGTCAACACCGAGGGGCACATGCACGGTGGTATGCTGTGCGGCGAATTTCGCGCCGGTCCGCCTGGGTCGGCCCCACACCCGCTGCAAGGTGACCCGATGACAAGCCGCACCGAGGCCGTGAAAGCCTACCTGCTCGACCTGCAAGACCGGATTTGCGCCGCCCTGGAAAACGAAGACGGCGGTGCGCGTTTCGTCGAGGATGCCTGGACCCGCGAGGCTGGTGGTGGCGGGCGTACCCGGGTGATCGGCGACGGCAAGGTCATCGAGAAAGGCGGCGTCAACTTCTCCCACGTCTTCGGCAGCGGCCTGCCGCCATCGGCCAGCGCCCACCGCCCGGAACTGGCCGGCCGTGGCTTCGAGGCCCTCGGCGTGTCGCTGGTGATCCACCCGCACAACCCCCACGTGCCGACTTCCCACGCCAACGTGCGCTTCTTCATCGCCGAGAAGGAAGGCGAGGAAGCGGTCTGGTGGTTCGGCGGCGGTTTCGACCTGACCCCGTACTACGGCAACGAGGAAGACTGCATTCATTGGCACCGGGTCGCCGAGCAGGCCTGCGCGCCATTCGGTGCCGATGTCTACCCGCGCTACAAGGCCTGGTGCGACCGCTACTTCCACCTCAAGCACCGCGGCGAACCACGGGGCATCGGCGGCCTGTTCTTCGATGACCTGAACGCGTGGGATTTCGACACCTGCTTCGCCTTCATCCGCGCCATCGGCGACGCCTACATCGACGCCTACCTGCCGATCGTCCAGCGCCGCAAGGCCGAGCCGTACAGCGCCGAGCAGCGTGAATTCCAGGAATACCGCCGCGGTCGCTACGTCGAGTTCAACCTGGTCTACGACCGCGGCACGCTGTTCGGCCTGCAGTCCGGTGGCCGTACCGAATCCATCCTCATGTCGCTGCCGCCACAGGTGCGCTGGGGCTATGACTGGAAAGCGCAACCGGGCAGCGCCGAAGCGCGCCTGACCGAGTATTTCCTGCAGGATCGCGACTGGCTGAGTCTGGACAACGGCGCCCGCTGAGCCCATTGTGCACACCCCGTTTGCCCGGCCGCCGGGCGTGATTCAGGAAGCGCGTGTATGGACCAGTACGTTGTATTCGGCAACCCGATCGGCCACAGCAAGTCGCCGTTGATCCACCGGCTGTTCGCCGACCAGACCGGCGAGCACCTGGAATACGACACCCTGCTGGCGCCGCTGGACGACTTCACCGCCTGTGCCCAGGGCTTCTTCAAGCAGGGCCTGGGCGCCAACGTCACCGTACCCTTCAAGGAAGAAGCCTTCCGCATGGTCGACCGCCTCACCCCGCGCGCCCAGCGTGCCGGGGCGGTCAACACCCTGAGCAAGCTGGCCGACGGCAGCCTGCAGGGCGACAACACCGATGGCGCCGGACTGGTACGCGACCTGACGGTGAATGCCGGGGTCGAGTTGGCCGGCAAGCGCATTCTGCTGCTGGGAGCCGGTGGCGCCGTGCGCGGGGTGCTGGAGCCGCTGCTGGCGCACAACCCGGCGTCGCTGGTGATCGCCAACCGCACCGTGGAAAAGGCCGAGCAACTGGCGCGTGAATTCGCCGACCTCGGCCCGGTGGCGGCCAGCGGCTTCGGCTGGCTGAAGGAGCCGGTGGACCTGATCATCAATGCCACTTCCGCGAGCCTTGCCGGCGAACTGCCGCCGATCGACCCGGGCCTGATCGTGCCGGGCCAGACCGTGTGCTACGACATGATGTACGGCAAGGAGCCGACGCCGTTCTGCGTCTGGGCCAGCGAGCACGGCGCGGGCAAGGTGCTGGATGGCCTGGGCATGCTCGCCGAGCAGGCGGCGGAGGCGTTCTTCATCTGGCGCGGCCTGCGCCCGGACACCGCGCCGGTGCTGGCGGAACTGCGACGGCAACTGGCGCGGGCTTGAGCTGACGCCTGGCTATTTGCTGATGACGGTGAAGGTCTGCGGGTAATTGATCCCGCACTCGTCATCCAGCAGCGTCAACCTTACCTTCTGGCTGGAGCCGGGTTTTCCCGGGGGAATCGTCGTTATGCCTGCCGAGGTGAATCCGTCCTTGTTGGTGCTCCACGAGTAGAAGATCAACCCGCTCGGAACGCGTGAACCCGTGGCATCGAGGATGATCGGTTCGCCCGGTGCCGCTTGGGTGTACTTGAAGTCGAAGGCGAGTTGCCGGGTGACGTGGGCTTTGGCCATGGCGACGTAGTCGGCGCTGCTGTGGCTTTGCAACCAGGTTTCCCGCGCAGCCGTGTAGGCCTGGTGGTCAGCGGGTGTCTCGAAGCAGCTCTCTTCCATCGGCGGCCAGCCGTCATGCTGCTTGAACTTCGAGATCCGGGTCGGCGTGGTCACCTGGGCGGCCTGGTTTGCCTGTGCTTCCTGTGCGGCGGCGGCCTCTCTCTCTGCTGCGGCCTGCGCCGCCGCTGCGCTGGCCTGTTCCGTCTGCCCTGCCTGTTCTGCCGCCTGCACTGCTTCTGCCACGGCGTTGGTCTGTGCTGCCACAGCAGCGGCCTCTTCTGCCGCCGTTGTTCCCGTCGCGCCTGCCGCGAAAGCCTGGGTAGTGGCTTGCAACAGGGAAATCAGGAAAAGGGTGGTCAGTTGAAATCTGCTGTTGTTCATATCGCAACCTCGAGTAAATCGGTGAACGCGACGGTATTATTTTAATTTCAGGTTTATTGCTTCCGTCTTTTCGAAGCTGCAGACGGGATCCACGATCTTCAGGTTTATCTTGTGGCTTTCCCCCGGTTTGCCGATGGTGTCTTCGAATGCAGGTACTTCCATCATGTAGGTGTACGTGTCGTTGTACCACTTGTAGTTGATCTTGCCACTCGGCGTTTTCGATTCACTGGCGTCCAGCCGGACCTTCCCGTCCTTGTTGGATACTTCCTTGTACTTGAGAGTGATCTCGCCCATTTTGGCGGGCCCATGCTCGACCATCTCCCTGGTCTTGGGGTAAACCTCCATCTGGTCCTGTGTATAAGTTGGCGCGGCACGCTCGAATAACACCCAGATGTTGTAATCGATCTCCGAGGCAAAACATTCTTTAGCCGGCAGCGGCAGTTTTCTGAGCGGAACGGGGTTTTCCGCATTGGCATTACTGCTGATTTGAGCAAGGCCGGTCAGGAGAAACACCATGACGAATGAAACTTTGAAAGTTCTCATCTCGTGTCACCTTCGTGTGAGTAGGTCGCATGGTATTCACGCTAAAAGCAAACAGAACACCGCACAACTGACAGAACTATCAGTTGCGCAGTTGAACAAGTTGAACTATCAATCCTCGAAACGAATCGGGCACTGCTCCGCGCCTTCCAGCTTCTGCAACTCCTCGACTACCTGCGGCCGCGCCCGGCGCAATGTCAGGCCACCGCCCTGGCGGCGCAGGCGCCGCGCTTCCTGGTGCAGCATCTCCACCCCGGAGTAGTCGATGAAGTTGATCTGCCGCGCATCGATCACCACCTCCATCGCCTGGCAGCGCTGCAGGCGCACCTGCAGGTAGTGGCTGGCGCCGAAGAAGATCGAGCCGCCCACCCGCAGCACGTCCGCCTCGCCTTCCCGCACCTGCTGCACCCGGGGCTGCGAGGTGCGCTTGAGGTAGAAGAACAGCGAGGCCAGTACCCCGGCGTAGATGGCGGTCTGCAGCTCCAGCAGCAGGGTGGCGCAGAAGGTCAGGGTCATGACCACGAACTCGGGGCGGCTGACCCGGTACAGCGCGCGGATCGCCCGATGGTCCACCAGGCCCCAGCAGATCAGCAGGATGCTGCCGGCCATGGCCGGGATCGGGATATGCGCGATCAACTGCGCCCCGGCGACCGCGAACAGCCCCACCCACAAGGCGGAAAACACCCCGGCCAGCGGCGACTGCGCGCCGGCGTCGTAGCTCAGCCCCGAGCGGGTGAACGAGCCCGACGAGAGATAGCCGGAAAACCACGCGCCGACCATGTTCGACAGGCCCTGGGCGCGGATTTCCTGGTTGGCGTCGATCAACTGCTCGGAGCGGATCGATAGCGAGCGGGCGATGGACAGGCTGGTGACCAGGCCGAGCATGCCCACTGCCACGGCGCCCGGGAGCAGGCGCAGGATCAGTTCCAGGTCCCACAGTGGCAGCGGGCTCAGCGGAGGCAGCTTGCCGACGAAGGCGGGCACCAGGGCGACATGGCCGAACATCGCCGGCCAGAAGAATGCCAGCAGAGTTGTCCCCAGCAGGCTGATCAACAGCGCTGGCCAGCGCGGGCGCAACAGCTTGATGGCCAGGCCCAGCCCCAGCGTGGCGAGCCCCAGCAGCAGCGACGGCCAGTCGAGGTCGTCGGCATGCTGGAGCAGGCTCTCCAGGGTCCTGAGCGCGGTGGCCTGGCTTTCCAGGTCGAGGCCCATCAGGCTCGGCAACTGCCCCAGGGCGATGACCACCGCGGCGCCGCAGGTGAAGCCGATCACCACCGAGTGCGAGACGAAGTTCACCACCGCGCCGAAGCGCAGCATGCCCAGCAGCCACTGGAACACGCCGCCGAGGAAGGTCAGCAGCAGCACCAGGGTGATGTAGTCGCCACTGCCGGGGACGGCCATCGGGCTGATGGCGGCGTAGAGGACGATGGAGATGGCGGCGGTCGGCCCGCAGATCAGGTGCCAGGACGAACCCCACAGGCAGGCGATGAGCACCGGGACGATGGCCGCGTACAAGCCGTATTCGGCGGGCAGCCCGGCGATCAGGGCGTAGGCGATCGATTGCGGCAGGGCCAGGATCGCCCCGCTCAGGCCGACCAGCAGGTCGCGGCGCAGGCTGCTGCGGTTCTGCCGGGGCAGCCAGCGCAGGAAAGGCAGGAGTCTGTCGCGGTCGGGCCAGGCCATCGGGTCGCTCTTTACCGGTGAAGCTGTTCAGGGTGCGGTGTCCGGGGCGCCGCCGCAAGTCGCGTGGCGCCCCTGGCGACTATAGACGGGCTTTGACCGCCGTCAGGGCATCGCCACCGTCGCGGGTGCTGACCCCCTGCAGCCAGCCGTCGAGCAGTGCCGGGTTGGCACGGATCCAGGCCTTGGCGGCATCGTCGTAGCTGACCTTGCTGTCCACCACGTTGGCCATGATGGTGTTCTCCATGCCCTGGCTGAAGGTCAGGTTGCCGAGCAGCTTCGCCACGTTCGGGCAGGCCTGTGCATAACCCTTGCGGGTCAGGGTGTAGACGCTGCCGCTGGTGCCGAACCACTGCTCGCCGCCGGTCAGGTAGCGCATCTTCAACTGCACGTTCATCGGGTGCGGGGTCCAGCCGAGGAACACGATCGGCTTGTCGCGCTTCACCGCCCGCTGCACCTGGGCCAGCATCGCCTGCTCGCTGGATTCCACCAGTTTCCACTGGCCCAGGTTGAATTCGTTCTTGTCGATGATCGACTGCAACGACAGGTTGGCCGGGGCGCCGGAGCCGATGCCGTAGATCTTGTGGTCGAACTCGCCGGCGCGTTTCTGCAGGTCGGCGAAGTCCTTCACCCCGGATTCCCAGACGGCCTCCGGGACCGCCAGGGTGAACTCGGTGCCTTCGAGGTTGCGCGCCAGCCGATCGACCTCGCCGCTGGCGACGAACTTGTCGTGGAAGCCCTGCTGCGCCGGCATCCAGTTGCCGAGGAAGGCATCGACCAGGCCGTCCTTGAGGCCGCCGTAGATGATCGGCACGGCCAGGGCGTCGACCCGGGTCTGGTAGCCGGCGCCTTCCAGCAGGAAGCGCGCGACCGCGTTGGTGGCGGCGATGTCGCTCCAGCCCGGGTCGGCCATCCTGACCAGTTCGCACTTGCTGTCGTCGGCCTGCGCGGCGGCGCCAGCCAGGGTAAGAACAACCGCGATAACGCTTGTGGATAACCCTTTCATGCTTCGTCCCTCGAATGATTAACGGGCAGGTTGTGGATAACGCGCCTTGCGCTCCAGATCGTCGAGATCGATGTGGTTGCGCATGTACTGCTGACTGGCATCGACCAGGGGCTGGTGGTCCCAGCTCTTCAGCTTGCCGGTGGCCAGCGCGGCGGCGACGAAGCGGCGGCGGCGCTGGCTGTCGAGGACCTGCTGGCGCAGGCGGGGCATGTCCCAGCGCTGGCGGGCCTCCTCGCGCAGTGTGGCGACCAGGCCGGCGTGCCGTGGATGGGCGGCGAGGTCGTCGAGTTCGTGCGGGTCGGCCTCGACGTCATAGAGCAGGCAGGGATCGTCCTCGCTGTAGATGAACTTGTAGGCACCGCGGCGAATCATCATCAGCGGGCTGATGGTGCCCTCGGCCATGTACTCGCCGATCACTTCGTCATGCCCGCCCTCCCCGTTCAGGTGGCCGAGCAGCGAACGGCCGTCCAGTGGCAGGTCGGCCTCGACGTGACCGCCGGCCAGTTCCACCAGGGTCGGCAGCAGGTCGCAGGTGGAGACCGAGGCGCTGACCCGGCGCGCGGCGAACTGCCCCGGCGCGTGGATCAGCAGCGGCACGCGGGCGGCCATCTCGAACCAGTGCATCTTGTACCAGAGCCCGCGCTCGCCAAGCATGTCGCCGTGGTCGCCGGAGAACACGATCAGGGTGTCGTCGGCCAGGTCGGTTTCCTCGAGGGTCTGCAGGAGCTTGCCGATGTTGCCGTCGATGTAGCTGCAGGCGCCGAAGTAGGCGCGGCGCGCGGCGCGGATCCGATCCACCGGCAGCGGCTTGTCCCACAGGTCGTAGACCTTGAGCAGGCGTTGCGAGTGCGGGTCCAGCTGGTGCTGGGCGAAGGGCACCTGTGGCAGGGGAATCTCGTCGTCGCGGTAGAGGTCCCAGAACGCCTTGGGAATGGTGTACGGGTCGTGCGGGTGGGTCATGGACACGGTGAGGCAGAACGGCCGTTCACCGCTCTCGCGGACATGGTCGTAGAGGTACTGCTGCGCCTTGAACACCACCTCCTCGTCGAAATCCAGCTGGTTGGTGCGCACGCAGGGCCCGGCCTGCAGCACCGAGGACATGTTGTGGTACCAGCTCGGGCGTTCGTCCGGGGCATCCCAGTTCACCGCCCAGCCGTAGTCGGCCGGGTAGATGTCGCTGGTCAGGCGCTCCTCGTAGCCGTGCAACTGGTCCGGGCCGCAGAAATGCATCTTGCCCGACAGCGCCGTGCGGTAGCCGAGGCGGCGCAGGTAGTGGGCGTAGGTGGGAATGTCGGCGGGGAAGTCGGCGGCGTTGTCGTAGGCGCCGATGCGGCTGGGCAACTGGCCGCTGACCAGGGTGAAGCGCGACGGCGCGCACAGCGGGCTGTTGCAGTAGGCGGAATCGAACACCACGCCCTCGGCGGCCAGGCGGCTCAGGTGAGGCATGCGGATCGGCGAAGGCCCGTGGATCGGCAGCAGCGGGGCGGCCATCTGGTCGGCCATGATGAAGAGGATGTTCTTGCGTTTCATGAGGTCACGGCATTCCATCGTCAGGCATTATGGGAGTTGGCTGTGGACAAGCCTGTTCTTCAAGACTTGTTGGGTAAAGCCCATGAACGACAATGACTAGGATTAGCTGAGCTTATGTTTGAAGCATTGAACGGGATGTCCCTGGACGTGCTGCGGGTGTTCGAGGCCGCCGCACGGCATGGCAGTTTCACGGCGGCGGCGGTGGAGCTGGGCACCACCCAGCCGGCGGTGAGCCAGCAGATCAAGCGCCTCGAGGAGCAGCTCGGGGCGCGGCTGTTCGACCGCATCTACCGCGGCATAGAGCTGACCGAGGCAGGTGTACTGCTGTACGAGCAAGTACACCTGGGCATGCTTGCCCTCGACGATGGCGTGTCCCAGGTGGCCGGGCGCGGCCAGCACGAAGTGTTGCGGGTGGCCACGGATTTCGCCTTCGCCGCGTACTGGCTGATGCCGCGTCTGCAGCGTTTCCACCAGGCCAATCCACGGGTCGACGTGAGCCTGGTGACCAGCGAACGCAGCCACGCCATGTTGCGTCCGGACATCGATGTGGCGGTGCTGTTCGGCGATGGACGCTTCCGCCAGGGCGAGGCGCAGTGGTTGTTCGATGAAGAGGTATTCCCGGTGTGCAGCCCGCATTTGCTGGGGGATCGGCCCTTGCCGCTGGCGCCGGCGAGCCTGGCGGAACTGCCCTTGCTGCACCTGCGCGGCGAGTCGGCGAGCCGCTGGTTCGACTGGAACGGGGTGTTTCGCGAGCTGGGCCTGGCCAGTCCGTCGGCCTCCGGGCCACTACGTTTCGACAACTACACCCTGCTGATCCAGGCGGCGATCGGTGGACAGGGCGTGGCCATCGGCTGGCGTTACCTGGTGGATGCCCTGCTCGATCAGGGCCTGCTGTGCCGGCCGCTGGATGCATCAATTCGTTCCACCAAGGGATACTACGTAGTACGTCCTCCGCGTAAGCGGCGCAACGTACTGATCGAACGATTCGTCGAGTGGCTGGGTGCAGAACAGGCCGGGCAGGTCGTATAGACTGCCGCGCAGCGAGCGATCGACTTCAGGAGTCAGTGGTGGAAAGGATCAAGGGCTATCACGCCCACGTGTATTACGACGAGAGCACCTTCGAGCAGGCGCGGGAACTGTGTGAAGAGACGGCCACGCTGTTCCCGGTGACCATGGGGCGCATGCACCGCAAGCCGGTGGGGCCGCATCCGGACTGGAGCTGCCAGCTGGCCTTCGGGCCGGAGGTGGTGGGGGTGGTGCTGCCGTGGCTGGCGCTGTATCGGAAGGGGCTGGTGGTGTTCCTGCATCCGCTGACCGGGGATGAACTGGCGGACCACCGCGATCATGCGATCTGGATGGGGGACATCCGGCCGCTGGATCTGTCGATCTTCGAGTGATCTTTCCGAGCTGTGAATAACCCTGTGGGAGCGGGTTCACCGGAACGCCGGACCGCCGCGATTGCGATAGTGGATTCACCGACGCCATCGCGGGTGAACCCGCTCCCACAGGGTGGGCAGGTTCTTAAGCCGTGCGCGCTGCCCGCACGCCTTCGGCCAGCGCCGAGCACAGCGCCAGGACGTTATCCACAGCCTGCTCCGGGCTGGCGGCAGTGGCGATCTTGTCCACCAGCGCCGAACCCACCACCACACCGTCCGCCAGCCGCGCGATCGCTGCGGCCTGCTCCGGGGTACGGATGCCGAAGCCGACGCTGATCGGCAGATCGGTATGCCGGCGCAGGCGAGCAACCGCTTCGGTCACGTGCTCGGTGGTCGCCGAGCCGGCACCGGTCACGCCGGCCACCGACACGTAGTAGACGAAGCCCGAACTGCGCTCCAGCACCCGCGGCAGACGCGCGTCGTCGGTGGTCGGGGTGGTCAGGCGGATGAAGTCGATGCCCGCGGCCTGGGCCGGGGTCGCCAGCTCGGCGTCGTGCTCCGGTGGCAGGTCGACGATGATCAGGCCGTCGACACCGGCTTCATTGGCCTCGGCGACGAACTTCGCCACGCCGAAACGATGGATCGGGTTGTAGTAGCCCATCAGCACGATCGGGGTGGTCTGGTTGTCCACGCGGAACTCGCGAACCATCTGCAGCGTTTTTGCCAGGGTCTGCCCGGCATCCAGGGCGCGCAGGGTCGCCAGCTGGATGGCCACGCCATCGGCCATCGGGTCGGTGAACGGCATGCCCAGTTCGATCACGTCGGCACCCGCCGCCGGCAGGCCCTTGAGGATCTGCAGCGAGGCGTCGTAGCCCGGATCGCCAGCGGTGATGAAGGTCACCAGGGCGGCACGCCCTTCCTGCTTCAGCTCGGAAAAACGTTGTTCGAGACGGCTCATGCCTGCTTCTCCTGCTCTGCGGTCGCGGCCATATGGCTCATTACGGTTTGCATGTCTTTGTCGCCGCGCCCGGACAGGCAGATCACCATCAGGTGGTCCTTGGGCAGGGTCGGTGCGCGCTTGATGGCTTCGGCCAGGGCGTGGGAGCTTTCCAGCGCCGGGATGATGCCTTCGAGGCGGCAGCAGGTGTGGAACGCGCCGAGGGCTTCGTCGTCGGTGATGCTGACGTACTCGACGCGCTTGATCTCGTGCAACCAGGCGTGTTCCGGGCCGATGCCCGGATAGTCGAGGCCGGCGGAAATCGAGTGGGCGTCGGTGATCTGGCCGTCGTCGTCCTGCAGCAGGTAGGTGCGGTTGCCGTGCAGCACGCCCGGTACGCCGCCATTGAGGCTGGCCGCGTGCTTGTCGGTGTCGACGCCATGACCGCCGGCTTCGACGCCGATGATCTGCACGCTCGCGTCATCGAGGAAGTCGTGGAACAGGCCCATGGCGTTGGAGCCGCCGCCGACGCAGGCGATCAGGCTGTCGGGCAGGCGACCTTCCTTTTCCTGCAGCTGGGCGCGGGTTTCCTTGCCGATGATCGACTGGAAGTCGCGGACCATCGCCGGGTACGGGTGCGGGCCGGCCACGGTGCCGATCAGGTAGAAGGTGTCGTCGACGTTGGTCACCCAGTCGCGCAGGGCTTCGTTCATCGCGTCCTTGAGGGTGCCGGTGCCGGCGGTGACCGGAACGATCTCGGCGCCCAGCAGCTTCATGCGGAACACGTTGGCCTGCTGGCGCTCGATGTCGGTGGCGCCCATGTAGATCACGCAAGGCAGGCCGAAGCGCGCGGCGACGGTGGCGGTGGCCACGCCGTGCATGCCGGCGCCGGTTTCGGCGATCAGGCGTTTCTTGCCCATGCGCTTGGCCAGCAGGACCTGGCCGATGCAGTTGTTCACCTTGTGCGCGCCGGTGTGGTTGAGTTCTTCACGCTTGAAGAAGATCTTCGCGCCGCCGCAGTGCTCGGTCAGGCGCTCGGCGAAGTACAGCGGGTTCGGCCGGCCGATGTAGTCGCGCTGGAAGTACGCCAGTTGCTCGAGGAATTCCGGGTCGGCCTTGGCCGCTTCGTATTCGCGGGCCAGGTCGAGGACCAGCGGCATCAGGGTTTCCGCCACGTAGCGGCCGCCGAAGGCGCCGAACAGGCCGTTGGCGTCGGGGCCGCTGCGAAGGTTGTTCTGGGTCATGGGTCGCTCCGTAGGGAAGGATTGTTCTGACAATGGTCCTACTCTAACCACGACAGGCGTCGGTGAAAACCGATAAGATCGCGACAACCTGTCAGGAAAACTCACACGTCATGTCCAGGGAACTGCCACCGCTGAATGCCCTTCGCGCCTTTGAGGTCACTGCCCGCCTGGGCAGCGTCAGCCAGGCTGCCGAGCAACTGCACGTGACCCACGGCGCCGTCAGCCGGCAGTTGAAGGCGCTGGAGAGCCATCTTGGGGTCAGCCTGTTCGTCAAGGAGGGGCGCGGCCTCAAACTCACAGATGCCGGCGTGCGTCTGCGCGAGGTCAGCGGCGAGGCGTTCGAGCGCCTGCGTGCGGTCTGCGCCGAGCTGAGCCAGAGCGGTGCGGAGGCGCCGTTCGTGCTGGGCTGCTCGGGCAGCCTGCTGGCGCGCTGGTTCATTCCCCGCCTGGGGCGGCTGCAGGCGGACCTGCCGGACCTGCGCCTGCACCTCTCTGCTGGCGAGGGCGATCTCGACCCGCGTCGTCCGGGGCTGGACGCCTTGCTGGTGTTCGCCGAGCCGCCGTGGCCGGCGGACATGGACGTGCACGTGCTGGCGCAGGAGTGCGTGGGGCCGGTGCTCAGCCCGCATTTCGCCGGTTTCGAGCGCTTGCGGGAGAAACCGCCCGCTGCCCTGCTCGACGAAGCGCTGCTGCACACCACCTCCCGTCCCCAGGCCTGGCCGGACTGGGCCCGGCACCAGGGCATCGAGCCCGGCGCGTTGCGCTACGGGCAGGGGTTCGAGCATCTCTATTACTTGCTGGAGGCGGCTGGCGCCGGCCTGGGGGTGGCGATCGCCCCGCAGCCGCTGGTCGCCGATGACCTGCGCAGCGGACGCCTGGCCGCGCCGTGGGGCTTCAGCCCGACCGAGGCGTCACTGGCGTTGTGGGTACCGCGACGCGCCGCGGATGGGCGCGCCGGGCAACTGGCGCAATGGTTGCGCGCGGAGCTGGCGCAACAGGGCGATCAATCGCCGCGCTTGCACATCAGGTAGGCGGCCAGCAGGCCAAGGGCGCCGATGGCCACGCCGGCGGTGGTCCAGGGGTGTTGCTGGGCATAGTCGCGGGTGGCCAGGCCGGTTTCGCGGGTGCGGGTCTTCACTTCTTCGTAGGCATCGCCGATCAGCTCGCGGGAATGGCGCAGGGCGTTCTCGGCATTGCTGCGCAGGTTCTTCAGGGTCTTGCGCGACTCGTCCGAGGCATCGTCTTTCAGGCTCTCCAGGGATTTCAGCAGGCTTTCGATTTCCGCTTCCATGCTTTGCAGCGAGGCTTTGCGCAACGAGCTGTTGGCCATGGTGATTCTCCTTCAGGGGTGAGTGAGGTCTGTAGGTTCCGACTCCAGCGGGTCTGGAAAGTGCGATCGAACGTTTCGCTGCGGCGTTCGCTCAGAGGTAAAACGGCCCGGCGCTGCTAGGCTCAACCGCACCTCACATTCAGGAGAACAGCGATGTCCGATCATCACACCTACAAGAAGATCGAGCTTGTCGGCTCGTCCCCCACCAGCATCGAGGAAGCCATCAACAATGCCCTGGCCGAAGCCGGCAAGAGCATCAAGCACCTGGAGTGGTTCGAAGTGGTGGATACCCGCGGGCATATCCGCGACAACAAGGCGGCGCATTTCCAGGTGACCCTGAAAGTCGGGTTCCGCATCGCCAACAGTTGAAATGAATAACCGGTTTCATGGGCAAGGCTTCGGGGGGACCGGGGCCTTTCCCGTTTTGATCCAACAAGGAGAGCGATCGATGAAACACATGATTCTGGCAGCCGCCCTGATGAGCCTGGCCGGTACCGCACTGGCGGCAGGCAAGCCCTGTGAAACGCTGAAAAGCGAGATCGCGGCGAAGCTGGATGCCAAGGGGGTGAAGCATTATTCGCTGGAGATCGTCAGCAAGGGGGCAGGTGGAAACGTGGTTGGCACCTGTGAGGGCGGGACCAAGGAAATCGTCTACAAGCGCGGGTAAGCACGACGCGGCCCCTTGTGGGAGCGGGTTTACCCGCGATTACCGTAGTGAATTCACCCTGGCAATCGCGGGTGAACCCGCTCCCACAGTGTCCGCGTCGAGCCTTAGCTGTTGAACACCGTCTGCGCCATCAACTCGTACGAGCGAATCCGGTCCGCATGCTCGTACACATCCGAGGTGAAGATCAGCTCATCCGCCCCGGTCTGCTCCAGCAATACCTCCAGCTTGGCTTTCACTTTCTGCGGGCTGCCGATCATCGCCAGGCCGAGAAAATCCCCCACCGCCTCGCGCTCGTGAGGCAGCCACAGGCCGTTCATGCTGTCCACCGGCGGCTTCTGCATCAGGCTCTGGCCGCGCAGCAGGGCGAGGATGCGCTGGTACACCGAGGTCGCCAGGTACTCGGCCTGCTCGTCGGTTTCGGCCACCACCATCGGCACGCCCAGCATCACGTAGGGCTCGTCGAGCACCGCCGACGGCTGGAAGTGGTTGCGATACACCCGGATCGCCTCGTGCATGAAGCGCGGCGCGAAATGCGAGGCGAACGCGTAAGGCAGGCCGAGCTGACCGGCCAGTTGGGCGCTGAACAGGCTGGAGCCGAGCAGCCAGATCGGCACCTGGGTGCCATGTCCGGGCACGGCGATGACTTTCTGTTCAGGCGTGCGCGGGCCGAGGTAGCGCATCAGTTCGAGCACATCGTCCGGGAAGTCGTCGGAACTGCCGGAGCGCTCGCGACGCAGGGCACGGGCGGTCATCTGGTCGGAGCCGGGGGCGCGACCGAGGCCGAGTTCGATCCGGCCGGGGTACAGGCTGGCCAGGGTGCCGAACTGCTCGGCGATCACCAGCGGCGCATGGTTGGGCAGCATCACCCCACCGGAACCGAGACGGATGCTCGAGGTGCCACCCGCGAGGTAGGCCAGCAGCACCGACGTGGCCGAGCTGGCGATGCCGTCCATGTTGTGGTGCTCGGCCACCCAGAAGCGGTGGTAGCCGAAGCGTTCGACATGTTGCGCCAGGTCCAGGGAGTTGCGCAGGGCCTGCGCCGGCCCGCCGTCCTGGCGCACCGGCACCAGGTCGAGGGTGGAAATCTTGATGTCCGCGAGTCGCTTCATGGGGTCTCCAGGGCAAACGGAAGCCGCCGGAATGGGCAGCCTTTGTTGCCTCTGTGGGGGCACTCGCCGGGGGAATCAATGCCCGGTGCGACAAACCGCCTGAACTTGGCCACCGCGCGGGCCTCTGAAGTCAGGAACGGCGCCAACCGCGCCGACAACCCGAGGAGGCATCATGAAAAAGACAGCATCGGCGCATTGGGCAGGCGGTCTGAAGGATGGCAAGGGCCATATTTCCACGGAGAGCGGCGCGCTCAAGCAGATCCCGTATGGCTTCAACACTCGTTTCGAAGGCACGCCGGGCAGCAACCCGGAAGAACTGATCGGCGCCGCACACGCCGGCTGTTTCTCCATGGCGTTGTCGATGATCCTCGGCGAGGCCGGGTTCAAGGCCGACAGTATCGACACCACCGCTGAAGTGACGCTGGACAAGCAAGCCGACGGCTTCGCCATCACCGCCGTGCACCTGATTCTCACGGCCAAGGTGCCGGGCGCCAGCGACCAGCAGTTCCAGGAACTGGCGAACAAGGCCAAGGCCGGCTGCCCGGTGTCGAAGGTGCTCAACGCGAAGATCACCCTGGACGCCACGCTGCAGGCATGAGCCGCTGGTAGCAGAACCGTGGCATGCTTCTGGCGGTCCAACGTTCGTTGGCCGACGTTCTCTTGCCACGAGGAAACTGCTCATGATCCGTAGTGCAATGGCTGTCCTGGCTTCGTTGCTGGCCGTCAACGCGTTTGCCGCGCCCAAGCCGTGCGAGGAGCTGAAGGCCGAGATCGAAGCGAAGATCCAGGCGCGTGGGGTGACGTCCTACACCCTGGAGATCGTGCCCAACAGCGAAGTCCACGACCGCAACATGGTCGTGGGCAGTTGTGAAAACGGCACCAGGAAGATCATCTACCAGCGCAACGATCGCTGACTCAGGGTACGCAGTGGGTCAGCCGCTCCTGCGCCAGCACCTGGCGGGCGTCGTCGTACAGCCAGGCGTTGGGCTGGTTGGCGATGGCGCGGGCTTCCAGGCGGTAGCGCTGTCCGGCCTTGAAGTTGTCGTACTCGACGGTCAGGTAGCAGGTGCGCTCGGTCGGGTCGGTGTTGAAGGCGCCGGACTGTATCTCGTAGTCGAAGCGCACCACCAGTTCGTGCTTGCCGGGCGTCACCTGGAAGAAGCGGCCGTCCTTGAGGCGCTGGCCGTCGAGGGCCTCGGCCATGACCAGCTTGCCGGGGGTGATGGTGTAGAAATCCACCCAGGCCTGTTTCTGGTCGACCGGGGGCATGGGGCTGGCGCAAGCCCCCAGGGTACTGAATGCGAGCAACATCGCTGGCTGGCGCATGGCGGTCTCCGCGTGCGGGCGATATAAAGCCCAAGCATAACGCCATTACTGGCCATCAGGTGCGCTGGCAGCCAGCCGGTGCACCGCGGCCGACCAGCTTGCTTTGCTCGTCATACAGCTTGGCCCAGGGCCGGAAGCCGATGCTGCCGGTTTCCAGGCGATAGCGCTGGCCGGCGCTGAAATCGGCGAACTTCAGGTTGAGCTGGCAATCGCGCCACAGCGGTTCGCTGACCGGGCCGATATTGCTCGGGTCCACGGCGAACAGGTAGCGCACGGTGAGCTGGTGATTGCCGGGGCTGACCTGGAAATAGCGCTTGTCGGCCCAACTGCGCTCGTCGACTTCGACGGCGTGCAAGGTCTGGTCATGACCGGGTGCGAGGTCGACCCAGGCCTGGGACGGATCCGGGTCGGGCAGGCCGGCACAGCCGGCGAGCGCCAGCAGGGTGCTGGCAGCGAGCATCGTTCGCATGGCAAAACTCCGGGCGGGCAGGATAGTCTTGAAGCGAAACGGACTTGAGCGAGACCACCCCACGCATGATTCGAATTCTTTTTCTGCTGCGCTCAAGCTCCGGGGCACTCGACCGCGTTTTTCGCGGTTTTGTTCCCGTCCTCCTGCTCGGCCTGCTGAACGGTTGCAGCAGCCTCGGCTACTACAGCCAGCTCGGCGAAGGGCAGTTGCAGTTGCTGCGGGCGCGCACGCCGGTGGCGCAGGTGATCGCCGACCCCGCGACCGATGCGACGCTGCGCGCTCACCTGCAGCAGTCCCAGCGCGCCCGGGTGTTCGCCAGCGAGCAGCTGAAGCTGCCGGATAACCGCAGCTACCGGGTGTATGCCGACATCGGCCGGCCCTACGTGGTGTGGAACGTGTTCGCCACGCCGGAGTTCTCCCTCGAACCGCTCACCCATTGCTTCCCCATCGCCGGCTGCGTGGCCTATCGCGGCTACTACAGCCAGGGCGGCGCACGCGGCGAGGCGGCCTTGCGCAAGCTCGACGGGCTGGACGTGTATGTCGGCGGCGTGGAGGCCTACTCGACCCTGGGCTGGTTCGACGACCCGATCCTCAATTCCATGCTCGGCTGGGGCGACGAGCGCCTGGCCACGGTGATCTTCCACGAGCTGGCGCACCAGCGTTTCTATGTGCAGGACGACACCGCGTTCAACGAATCCTTCGCCACCTTCGTCGAGCAGGAGGGTACCCGCCAATGGCGCGCGGCCCGTGGCTTGCCGGCACAGGCGGTGGACCGCGGCAAGCAGCAGGAACAGTTCGTCGCGCTGGTGCTGGCGACCCGCGAGCGGCTCAAGGCGCTGTATGCCCAGCCACTGGCGGCGGACGCGATGCGCGCGGCCAAGCAGGCCGAGTTCGAGCGCTTGCGCCGGGACTACCGGCAGTTGCGCGATGGCGAATGGGGCGGCGTAGGGCGTTTCGATGCCTGGATCAATGCGCCGATGAACAACGCCAAGCTGTTGCCGTTCGGCCTGTATGACCAGTGGGTGCCGGCCTTTGCGGCGTTGTTTGCCGAGGTGGGTGGGGATTGGGACAGGTTCTATCGGCGGGTCGAGGAGGTGGGCAGGTTGCCTCTCAAGGAAAGACAACAAACCCTGACAGCCGCGCTACCCAGGCAGGCGCGCGAGCAAGCCTCGCTCCTGCGATTCAGCGGGCAACCATGAATGCCTTGTGCATCTGCGCCAGCGTTGCGAAGTGGTAGTCCGGCGTCTGTGCCACCAGTTCCTCATGGCTGCCGAACCCGTACCCCACCGCTACCGCCTCCAGCCCGTTGCTGCGCGCGCCGATCAGGTCATGCTTGCGATCACCGATCATCAAGGTCTGCGCCGGGTCCAGCCCCTCTTCCGCCAGCAGGTGCCCGATCAGCTCGACCTTGTTGGTCCGCGTGCCGTCCAGCTCGCTGCCGTAGATCACCTTGAAATGCCGGGCAAAATCGAAATGCCGGGCAATCTCGCGGGCGAACACCCAGGGCTTGGAGGTGGCGATGTAGAGCGTTCGGCCCTGCCCTTGCAGCTCGCTCAGCAACTCGCCGACGCCGTCGAACACGCGGTTTTCGTAGAGCCCGGTGACCTTGAAGCGCTCGCGGTAGAAATTCACCGCCTCCCAGGCCCTGGCTTCATCGAATTGATAGAACTGCATGAACGCCTGCAGCAGCGGCGGGCCGATGAAGTGCTCCAGGCGGGTCAGGTCGGGCTCGTCGATGCCGAGCTTGGCCAGGGCGTACTGGATGGAGCGGGTGATGCCTTCGCGCGGGTCGGTCAGGGTGCCGTCCAGGTCGAAGAGGATGTTCTGCTGATGCATGTCGGTCTCGCAAAAAGTGGAAGTCGTCACTCGGGCCGGTCGAAGCCTTCGGCCAGGTGCTGGTCCTTCAGACGCACGTAGTTGGCGGCGCTGTAGGGGAAGAACGCGCGTTCCTTGTCGGTCAGCGCGCGCGCCTGCTTCACCGGGCTGCCGACGTAGAGAAAGCCGCTTTCCAGGCGTTTGCCCGGTGGCACCAGGCTGCCAGCGCCGATGATCACCTCGTCCTCGACCACGGCGCCGTCCATGATCGTGCTGCCCATGCCCACCAGGATGCGGTTGCCGAGGGTGCAGCCATGCAGCATGACCTTGTGGCCGATGGTCACGTCGTCGCCGATCAGCAGCGGGAAACCGTCGGGGTTGAACGGGCCGGCGTGGGTGATGTGCAGCACGCTGCCATCCTGCACGCTGGTGCGCGCGCCGATGCGGATGCGGTGCATGTCGCCGCGGATCACCGTCAGCGGCCAGACCGAGCTGTCGTCGCCGATCCCGACATCGCCGATGACCACCGCGCTGCGGTCGACGAAGGCGCGTTCGCCGAGCGTCGGCGTGTGCTGCTGGAAGGTGCGGATAGCCATGGATAGCGTTCCTCTCTTGGGCTAATTAGCTGCGGGCGACGGCGATTGTAATTAAGATGGCCGGGTGTTTCTTCTGCCAAGGTGTCTAACCGTGAGTGCGAACAACCCGCTTCTGCAGTCCTATGACCTGCCGCCCTTCTCGGCAATCCGCGCCGAGCATGTGCTGCCGGCGATCGAACAGATCCTGGCCGACAACCGCAATGCCATTGCCGAGATTCTCAAGACCCAGGGCCAGAACCCGAGCTGGGCCGGGCTGGTGCTGGCCATGGACGAGCTCAACGACCGCCTCGGTGCGGCCTGGAGCCCGGTCAGCCACCTCAACGCCGTGTGCAACAGCGCGGCACTGCGCGAGGCCTACGAGGCCTGCCTGCCGGCCCTGAGTGCCTACTCCACCGAACTCGGGCAGAACCGCGAGCTGTTCCAGGCCTGGGAAGCGCTGGCCGCCAGCCCCGAGGCCGCCGGCTTCGACGTGGCGCAAAAGACCATCATCGAGCATGCCCTGCGTGACTTCCGCCTGTCGGGTATCGACCTGCCGCCGGAGCAGCAGAAGCGTTACGCCGAAGTGCAGAGCAAGCTGTCCGAGCTGGGCAGCCGGTTCTCCAACCAGTTGCTCGACGCCACCCAGGCCTGGACCAAGCACGTCACCGACGAGGCGGCCCTCGCCGGCCTGACCGACTCGGCCAAGGCGCAGATGGCCGCCGCCGCCCAGGCCAAGGGCCTCGACGGCTGGCTGATCAGCCTGGAATTCCCCAGCTACTACGCGGTGATGACCTACGCCAACGACCGCGCCCTGCGCGAAGAGGTCTACGCCGCCTACTGCACCCGCGCCTCCGATCAGGGCCCGAATGCTGGCCAGTTCGACAACGGCCCGGTGATGCGCGAGATCCTCGACCTGCGCCAGGAACTGGCCGGCCTGCTGGGCTTCGCCAACTTCGCCGAGCTGAGCCTGGCGACCAAGATGGCCGAGTCCAGCGACCAGGTGCTGAGCTTCCTGCGCGACCTGGCCAAGCGCAGCAAACCGTTCGCCGCCCAGGACCTGGAACAGCTCAAGGCCTACGCCGCCGAGCAGGGCTGCGCCGACCTGAGCAGCTGGGACAGCGGTTACTACGGCGAGAAGCTGCGCGAGCAGCGCTACAGCGTTTCCCAGGAAACCCTGCGCGCCTACTTCCCGATCGACAAGGTGCTGTCCGGCCTGTTCGCCATCGTCCAGCGCCTGTACGGCATCGAGATCGCCGAACAGCAAGGCTTCGACACCTGGCACCCGGACGTGCGCCTGTTCGAGATCAAGGAAAACGGCCAGCACGTCGGCCGCTTCTTCTTCGACCTGTATGCCCGCGCCAACAAGCGCGGTGGTGCCTGGATGGACGGCGCCCGCGACCGTCGCCGCACCGCCGCTGGCGCGCTGCAGAGCCCGGTGGCCAACCTGGTGTGCAACTTCACCCCGGCTGCCCCGGGCAAGCCGGCGCTGCTGACCCACGATGAAGTGACCACCCTGTTCCACGAGTTCGGTCACGGCCTGCACCACCTGCTGACGCGCATCGAGCATGCCGGCGTTTCCGGCATCAACGGCGTGGCCTGGGATGCGGTGGAGCTGCCGAGCCAGTTCATGGAGAACTGGTGCTGGGAGCCGGAAGGCCTGGCGCTGATCTCCGGTCACTACGAAAGCGGCGAGCCGCTGCCCAAGGACCTGCTGGACAAGATGCTGGCGGCGAAGAACTTCCAGTCCGGGCTGATGATGGTGCGCCAACTGGAGTTCTCCCTGTTCGACTTCGAACTGCATGCCCGCCACGGTGATGGCCGCAGCGTGCTGGAGGTGCTCGAGGGCGTACGCGACGAGGTCTCGGTCATGCGTCCGCCGGCCTACAACCGCTTCCCCAACAGCTTCGCGCACATCTTCGCCGGTGGTTACGCGGCGGGTTACTACAGCTACAAGTGGGCTGAAGTGCTGTCTGCCGATGCCTTCTCGCGCTTCGAGGAAGAAGGCGTGCTCAACGCCGACACCGGCCGCGCCTTCCGCGAGGCGATCCTGGCGCGTGGCGGTTCCCAGGAACCGATGCTGCTGTTCGTCGACTTCCGCGGTCGCGAGCCGTCCATCGACGCCCTGCTGCGTCACAGCGGCCTGAGCGAGGACCTGGCGGCATGAGCACGACCAAGAAACGCTTCATCGCCGGCGCGGTCTGCCCGGCGTGCAGCGAGCCGGACAAGCTGATGATGTGGAGCGTGGATGGCACGCCGCATCGCGAGTGCGTCGCCTGCGGATTCACCGACACCCTCAACGAACAGGGCCTGTCGGTGCCGAAGGAACTCGGTACGCGGGTCAACCAGGGTGAGCCGAAAGCGCCGAAGCCTGCGGTGCAGACGGTGCAGTTCTTCCCCAATCCGAAGTTGAAGAAACCTTCGGAGTAAGTGAACGGTCGAGTTGAAAAGAAACCTCGGCACTATGAATAGTGCCGAGGCCCAGGCCTATATCACTTGATGATGCCCAGGTTCTTCAGTCGGTATTCCATCGCAATGCTGGATACGGAGAACTTGTAAGCTATCTGCCTGATAAAGTCCTCAATTGGCATGCTGGTAGTGCCATTGAATGACCGGTAAGCGGATATGATCGTATTGGCTTCCTGGATAATCAGGTCTTTGGGCATCAAGAGCTGTGCCGCAAATCCGTTTGCTTCAGATTCCTTGATATCCCAGTAGGACTCGCTTCGACTCATGGTTTTCTGATTATCTTTAAATCCGGTTCTTACCTTGTCGGTGTGCAGGCAATAGTGCCCAATCTCGTGCGCCAAGGTAAATCTTCGTCTAGGCAAGTAATTGTTCTGCAAGGGATTTATGGAGACGACGGGCGTTTCATTTTCGAAACAGATCTGCCCGATGATGTCGTCGCGCTCCAGGCTGCTGTCTTCCTTGACCGTGATCCCAAGGAAGCTGGCCAACTTGTCCAGATTGACGGGAGCGGAAATTCTTTCACCGGTCTGGCTTTCGTAGGCTGAAATGAGATCGGCAGCTGACTTGTATGCTTCGGTCATTTACGTCCTCCTTCGCTCTCCAGCTGTGCTGCAATATCCTGTAGTGCCGAGTTTTCGCCCTGGGCCTTGTTCAATAAGGTTCTGTTGTCGTCGATACGCTCCTTGATCAGCTCGGCGACCTTTTGTTCAAGCAACCTGCGAACGTGTTGGGTCACCTCCCTGTTTTCAAGTACGGCGGTGATCAAGGTTATGCCAAGGCGCTCCTCTGACGAAAGCCGCTCCTTCAGTTCCTCGATGATTTGAATTTCATGAGCGATTTTTGCAGCTGAAAATTGCTGGGTAATCACATAGCCGGCGATGGCCAGCAGTACGGTAATGCCGACAAAGATGATGGTCGTGAACACGATGTAGGTGTTTGCAATCGCATAGGCATCCGAAGCTGTCGGAACTGACACACTCTTTATCCAACCCAGGACCCACGGAGACAAGCTGCCTCCAGCAAAGCCGCAGAGCAGCACGGCAAGGATCTTGGTAATTTTCAGCAATGCTCTTCCGCTCTTCGCTTCCATGCAAACGACCTGACTATCCAATCGATGGTTAATTTCATTTTGCCATTTATCGATGGCTGGCTGATAGCTATCGCCTATCACCTCATCGGGACTGCACAGCTTATCAAGTACTGTTTTTTTATACAGTCTGTGGGTGGTGTGCGCAACACTCGCTCAAGGGGCGGCAGCGCAGCTGCGTCGCTCCTGGACGTCGGCGAGGCCTTGAAAGCCAGGGGGTAAACCGTTGGGCTAGCGATTCTGGCGATTGAATAGGGAGTTGTTACATAAGATGAGCAAGTAGCGGATCCCGGGTAGCAGGCAGAAGCCGAACGCAATGCGCGTTGCGATAGATGCCAGATCCGGTGACCGGCCGACCGAAACCGATGGACCGGCAAGTAAAACTTGATACTGTATGCATGAACAGTATCGAGGTGAACGTCATGGTCACTCCAACCCCGGTCCGCGGTCGCGGCACCGCGCACAACCCGCACAACCGCTTCGCCCCCAACCGTTCGCTGGTCGAGGACGACGGCTGGTACCAGGAAGTGCCGATGACCCAGGGCACCGAGGTGCGCATCGAGACCGCGAAGACCATCATCACCCGCAACAACTCCCCCGACCTGCCCTTCGACCGTTCGATCAATCCCTACCGTGGCTGCGAGCATGGCTGCATCTACTGCTATGCGCGGCCGAGCCATGCCTACTGGGACCTGTCGCCAGGCCTCGACTTCGAAACCCGGCTGATCGCCAAGACCAACGCCGCCGCGGTGCTGGAACAGCAACTGTCGAAGCCGGGCTATGTCTGCGCGCCGATCAACCTCGGCTCCAACACCGACCCCTACCAGCCCATCGAGCGCGAGCAGCAACTGACCCGACGCCTGCTGGAAGTGCTGCTGCGCTATCGCCACCCGGTGACCATCGTCACCAAGGGCTCGCTGATCCTGCGCGACCTCGACCTGCTCAGCGAACTGGCGAAGCAGCGCCTGGTCTCGGTGATGATCAGCCTGACCACCCTCGACGACGAGCTTAAACGCACCCTCGAACCCCGTGCTGCCGCGCCGAAGGCCCGTCTGCGGGCGATCCGGGTGATGCGCGAGGCGGGCATTCCCGTCGGGGTGCTGTGCTCGCCAATGATCCCGATGATCAACGACAGCGAACTGGAGCGCCTGCTCGAAGCGGCCAGCCAGTCCGGTGCCCTGAGCGCCGCCTACATGCTGTTGCGCCTGCCGCTGGAGGTGGCGCCGTTGTTCGAGCAATGGCTGCACGACCATTACCCGCAACGGGCCGGGCATGTCCTCAGCCTGGTCCGGCAGAGCCGCGGCGGCGAACTCTACGACAGCTGCTTCGGCGCGCGGATGCGCGGTGAAGGGGTGTTCGCCGACTTGCTGGCGCAGCGTTTCGACAAGGCCATGCGGCGCTACGGCCTGGACCGTCGGGGCACCCATGCGCTGGACTGCACGGCGTTCTGCCCGCCCGGTGGGCAGCTGTCTTTGTTGTAAAAACAATAATGGCCATTGGCGACTAATGTTTTTTTGATATTATCCAGGCCCCGCCAAAATCATCTGTAATGCCCGTTCTAGAGCCATCGCAATTCAGCTTCAGTTAAGTTTCGCCACGTAGCGTAGGGATTCAGGTAGCGAAATATGTGATTTGTTGACTACATCTGTAATCCAAGTGACGTAAGCCTGTCTGAATCCAAACCCGGTAAAATGGACTTACCTTCGAACCTGTCAAAGAGGATCAATCATGTCGAACAAGGAACCCTCTCCGACCGGCCCGGCTGCGACTGAAGCCGAGACTGCCGATGGCGCCCTGAAACATATCGTCGATGGCTTCCTGCATTTCCATCACGAAGTCTTCCCGCAACAGGAAGAGCTGTTCAAGAAGCTGGCCAACGCCCAGAAGCCCCGGGCCATGTTCATCACCTGCGCCGACTCGCGGATCGTTCCCGAACTGATTACCCAGAGCTCTCCCGGCGACCTGTTCGTCACCCGCAACGTGGGCAACGTGGTACCGCCGTACGGGCAGATGAACGGTGGCGTATCGACAGCGATCGAGTACGCGGTGATGGCGCTGGGCGTGCACCACATCATCATCTGCGGTCACTCCGACTGCGGTGCGATGCGCGCGGTACTAAACCCGCACACCCTGGAGAAGATGCCGACGGTCAAGGCCTGGCTGCGCCATGCCGAAGTGGCGCGCACCGTGGTCGAGGACAACTGCCAGTGCGGCAGCGAGCACGAGAACATGCAGGTCCTGACCCGCGAGAACGTCATCGCCCAGTTGCATCACCTGCGTACCCACCCGTCGGTGGCCTCGCGTCTGGCGGCTGGCCAGTTGTACATCCACGGCTGGATCTACAACATCGAGACCAGCGAAATCTCCGCCTACGACGCCGAAAGCGACGCCTTCCTGCCGCTGACCCGCGGCCAGCCGATTCCAAGCGCCACCCCGAAAGGCCGTTTCTAAGCCTTAACGTTTCCGCTCGTCGCTGATCCCCGCCGTACCCCGCGCAACCCGCGGGTGCGGCCGGGCAGTCGGCTGCCTTGAAAAACATGCATGCCTTGCCGCGGCGTCGGCGGGCTCCCGGCTGCCCGGCATTCGGCGCAGCACGCCGCCGCCTGCATGGAATTTGGCCAGAGGAATGGCCTGAAAAAGGAGAACAGGATGAACATGACGCAATTCAAAGCGGCCTTGCCGCGGGACCTGCTGGCTTCCGTGGTGGTCTTTCTGGTGGCCCTGCCGCTGTGCATGGGGATCGCCATCGCGTCCGGCATGCCGCCGGCCAAGGGCCTGATCACCGGGATCGTCGGTGGCCTGCTGGTGGGCTGGCTGGCCGGTTCGCCGCTGCAGGTCAGCGGCCCGGCGGCGGGCCTGGCGGTGCTGGTGTTCGAGCTGGTGCGCCAGCACGGCATGGCCATGCTCGGGCCGATCCTGCTGCTGGCGGGGTTGCTGCAGTTGCTGGCCGGGCGCTTTCGCCTGGGCTGCTGGTTCCGGGTCACGGCACCGGCGGTGGTGTACGGCATGCTCGCGGGAATCGGGGTGTTGATCGTACTGTCCCAGGTGCATGTGATGTTCGACAGCGCGCCCTTGCCCTCGGGGCTGGAGAATCTGCTGGGTTTCCCCGCCGTGCTCGGTGAGGCGCTGCCGCTGGAAGAGGCCGGCAACGGCTGGCAGGCCGGCGCACTCGGGCTCGGCACCATCGCGCTGATGTGGGGCTGGGAACGCTTCAAGCCCCGGGCCCTGCGCTTCGTGCCGGGGGCGCTGCTGGGGGTGAGTGCGATGACCGTGTTGAGCATCGTCCTGGAACTTTCGGTGAACCGCGTCGAAGTGCCGGCCAACCTCAGCGATGCCATCGACTGGCTGCGGCCTGCCGACCTCATGGCGCTGGCCGACCCGACCCTGCTGGTCGCGGCCGTCGCCCTGGCCTTCATCGCCAGTGCCGAGACCCTGCTGTCGGCGGCGGCGGTGGACCGCATGCACAATGGCCAGCGTTCCGATTTCGACCGCGAGCTGTCGGCCCAGGGGGTGGGCAACATGGTCTGCGGTGTGCTCGGTGCGTTGCCGATGACCGGAGTGATCGTGCGCAGTTCGGCCAACGTCCAGGCCGGCGCCAGCACGCGGTTGTCGGCGATCTTCCATGGTGCCTGGCTGCTGGCCTTCGTCGTCCTGCTCGGCAGCGTGCTGCAGCAGATCCCGGTGGCGAGCCTGGCCGGGGTGCTGGTGTTCACCGGGGTGAAGCTGGTGGACCTGAAGGCCTTCCGCGGGCTGGGGCGGTATGGGCGGATGCCGATGTTCACCTATGCAGCGACGGCCCTTGCGATCGTCTTCACCGACCTGCTGACGGGCGTGCTGCTGGGCTTCGCCCTGACCCTGGTGAAGCTGGCGTTCAAGGCGGCGCGGCTGAAGATCAACCTCAGCAGCCTGGACCAGCCGCAGCACATGGAACTGCGCCTGAGCGGCGCGGCGACCTTCCTCAAGGTGCCGGCGCTGACCCAGGCGCTGGACAGCGTTCCGCCTGGCACCACCCTGCACGTGCCACTGGCCAACCTGAGCTACATCGACCATGCCTGCCTCGAGCTGCTCGAAGATTGGGGGCGGGCGAACGAGGGGAACGGGTCGCGCTTGCTGATCGAGTCGCGGCGCTTGAAGCGGCGGGTCGAAGGGCGGGTGCGCACCACGGTCGGCCTGGGTACCTGAGCGGCGGTGACGATGGATGGCACCTGTTCGCGAATCGCGCGGATTGCGGCAGGTGCCATCACTGACCTACTATTGAGAATCAATACCACTTGCATTGTCGCCGCGCGGATCCTCCATGTCTTCTCCTGCCCAGACGCTCTACACCAGACACGCTCCCTGGCTGCTGCTGTTCCTGCGCCGCCGCCTGGGCAATGGCTGGGATGCCGCCGACCTGGTGCATGACACCTTCCTGCGCGTGCTGCGCCGTCCCGTGGCGTTCGACTGCCAGAGCGGCGAGCGCTCGTACCTGGCGACCATCGCCAAAGGCCTGTGCATCGACCACTGGCGGCACGCGCAGATCGAGCGGGCCTGGCGCGACAGCGTGGCGGCGCAGCCCCAGGCGAACCAGCCGTCCGCCGAGCACACGGCGCTGATCGTCGAGACGCTGCTGGAGGTCGATGCCATGCTCCTGCGCCTGCCGGGCAATGTCCGCGAGGCGTTCCTCCTGGCCCAGGTCGAAGGCGTCACCTATGCGGTGATCGCCGAACTCCTGGAGGTCAGCGAACGCATGGTCAAGAAGTACATGGCCCAGGCGTTCCTCCATTGCGCGCTGCTCGAGGCCGAACTCGACGGCCTGCTGGTGGAGTGACGCCATGCGCCCGAGCCCGGAAAAACTCAGCCACGCCAGCCTCGAGCATGCTGCCCGCTGGTATGTGCGCCTGCTCGAAGAAGGCGACCAGGGCAGCGTTCGCGAGCAGTGGCAATCGTGGTTCGACCAGCACGCCGAGCACCAGGCGGCGTGGCGCTACATGGAGCGGGTCGGCGATCGCTTCGCGCCGCTGCGAGCCGAGGGTGAGCGCGCCGGACGCCTGCTGCGCGAGCGCGCAAGCCCCCGTCTTGGCCGGCGCCAGACGATGAAGTCGCTGCTGGTGCTGGCAGTGGGGTCGATGGCCGGCCTCGGCGGCTGGCAGGTGGCTTCGCGCAATGGCTGGACCGCCGACCGGCACACCGGCACCGGCGAGAACCGCGAAGTCGCCCTGGCCGATGGCAGCACCCTGTGGCTGGGGGCGCAGACGGCCGTCGATACCCGTTTCGATGCGCATCAGCGCCTGCTCGACCTGCGTTTCGGCGAGGTGCTGTTGCAGTCGACGGTGCAGGACCGGCGGCCGCTGGTCCTGCAGACCGCGGCCGGGCGGGTGCAGATGGCGGCGACGCCGCTGCGCATCGCGCTGCGCTACAGCGAGGGCCGCGCGCGGCTCAACGTGTACCAGGGCCAGGTGGAAATCCTCGGCCGGACCGGCACCCGCGCGCTGGTCGACCCCGGCCAGCGGGTCGACTTCACCGCCCTCGGCGTGTCGCCACCGCAGCCCGCCCAGGTCGCCGGCGAATCCTGGGTGCGCAACCGCCTCACTGCCGAAGCCATGCCCCTCGCCGACCTGATCGATGCGCTGGGCCGCTATCGTCACGGCCATCTCGGCCTGCACCCGCAGTTGGCTGATCTGGCGGTGATGGGCACCTTCCCCCTCGACGACACCGACCATGCCCTGCGCCTGCTGGAAGCGGCGTTGCCGGTACGGGTGCAGCGGCTGACCGACTGGTGGGTGACGCTGGAGCCTGCCTGAAAAAAATGTTCGCGCGTGGTTCCCCTTTTTGCCGGTCGCCCGGTTCATCAGCAGAACCCTCCCCTTCACTGCATGAACACAACAGGGACTGCCATGTCGTCGCCCCGCTCCTGCGTGTTGGCCCTCGTGCCGATGACCTTCCTCAGCTTCGCTCCACTGGCCCTGCTGCCGGCCGCCGTCCAGGCGGCCCAGGCCAGCGCCCGGGTGCAGACCTTCCACGTGCCTGCGGGCAGCCTGAGCCACGTGCTCAACGACTTCAGCAGCCAGGCCGGGATCTACCTGGCGGGCAGCGACAACCTGGCGGCCGGCAAGCGCAGCGCCGGGCTGGACGGCGAATACAGTGTCGAGCAGGCCCTGGCGCTGCTGCTCGGCGGCTCCGGGCTGATCGCCGTGCCCCAGGGCGCTGGCGGTTATGTGCTGCAACCCGCGCCGCAAGGCGACGCCGTGCAACTGGACGCGACCGCGATCAACGGCCAGGGCCTCGCCAGCAGCCTTGGCCAGGATGACAAGGGCTACCGCGCCACCCACTCGGCCGCGGCGAGCAAGACCAGCACCGCCCTGGCCGACACACCGCGTTCGGTCTCGGTGGTCACCCGCCAGCGCATGGAAGACCAGCAATCGCAGAGCCTGACCGAAGTGCTGGGCTACGTGCCGGGCATCTTCGCCCCGCCCTTCGCCGCGGGCGATGGCCAGGCCGGTGACCTGTTCTTCATCCGTGGCTTCAATGCCACCGACTACGGCTACGGCCTGCTGCGCGATGGCCTGCGGGTGCAGGGCAACCGCTACGACACCACCAGCGAGCCGTATGGCCTGGAGCGCATCGAGGTGTTCCGCGGCCCGACGTCGATCCTCTATGGCGAAAACGCCCCGGGCGGCGTGGTCAACCTGGTGAGCAAGCGGCCCACCGCCCAGTCCCGTGGCGAGGTGCAACTGAGCTACGGTTCCAACGAGCGCCGCCAGCTGGGCATCGATGTGTCCGGACCGCTGGCGGACAACCCCAATGTGCTGGGGCGCCTGGTGCTGCTCGGTCGCAAGTCGGGAACCCAGGTCGATCACCAGCCGGACGACCGCCTGTACATCGCACCGTCCCTGACCCTGAACTTCGACGAGCAGAACGACCTGACCCTGCTGGCCTCCTGGCAGCGCGACCGGACCCTGATGGAACTGGGCTACCCCGCTGCCGGCACGCTGCTGCACAACCCCAACGGCACGATCAGCAAGCACGCCCTGCTGGGCAATCCGGACTGGGACAACTTCAAGCGCGAGGTCTGGACCCTCGGCTACGAGTTCCACCACCAGTTCAACGACGACTGGCAGTACCGGCAGAACTCGCGCTACATGCAGTCGCGCATCGACCGCCAGGAAATCTGGCCGGGCAGCCTGAACAATCGGGGCTTCGGCACCACGGTGAACAACACCGCCTACGATCGCTACAACAAGTCGATCGCCTACTCCCTGGACAACCAGGTCGAAGGCCGCTTCAACCTCGGCGCGCTGGAAAACACCCTGCTGGTGGGCGCCAGCCTCGATCGCACCTCGTTCAACCAGGACTGGAACGCGGGCTTCGGTGGCACGGTCAACGTGTTCAACCCGGTGTATACCGGTGATCCGGTGACCTCGACGCGGGTCCAGGACGCGCTGCTGGAGCAGACGATGTACGGCGTCTACAGCCAGTTGCAGACCCGCCTGGACAACTGGGTGATGCTCCTGGGCGGGCGCTACGACCGGGTCAACAGCCAGTTCCGCAACCGTCGCGGCACCCTCAATGCCGCAGCCGATCTCGATTACTGGGATGGCCAGTTCACCTGGCAGACCGGCCTGATGTACCAGTTCGACAACGGTGTCTCGCCGTACCTGAGCTATTCGACCGCCTACAACCCGACCCAGCAGATCTCCAGCGCATCCGGGCCGCTCGACCCGACCCTCAGCGAGCAGTACGAAGTGGGGGTGAAGTACGAGCCGAAGGGCTGGAACACGCTCATCAGCGCCTCGCTCTATGACCTGCGCAAGAAGGACGACTCGCTGTACGACAGCGTCTCCGGCGACTATCGCAACATCGGGCGCAGCCGCGCCAAGGGCGTCGAGCTGGAGCTGAACAGCGATGTCACGGAGCACATCAATGTCACCGCGGCCTACACCTACACCGACTCGCGGGTGACCAAGGACGTGGCCGGTTCACTGCTGGAAGACCATCAGGTCACCGGCGTGCCACGCAACCAGGCGTCCGTGTGGGGCACCTACCGCTTCCTCGACGGGCAGCTCAAGGGCCTGAAGCTGGGCGCCGGCGTGCGTCACTTCGACAGCACCTTCGCGTACACCAGCCCGTCGCTGTACGGCAAGCTGGATACCGGCGACGTGACCCTGGTGGATGCCACCGTCGGCTATCAGTTGAATGCGCACTGGTCGGCGGAAGTGAACGCCCGCAACCTGTTCGACCAGGAATACGTGGCAGGCTGCAACAACGCCGGGCGTTGCTACTGGGGTGAGGAGCGGACGGTTCTGGGGACGGTCAGTTACAACTGGTGATCAACAGGAACTTGTGGGAGCGGGTTCACCCGCGATCACGGTGGTGAATCCACTGGCGCAATCGCGGCGGTCCGGCGTCCCGGTGAACCCGCTCCCACAGGATTTGCAGTGCTTGCTCCTAAGCGGTCTGTTCCTGGCTCAGTTCCAGGCCCACGCCCAACTGGCGGGACAGGCAAGGCCAGCGTTTCCAGGCAGCCCCGGTCGTGGGGCTGCTCAGCTTCTCGCGATAGACCTCCACCGATTCCAGGGCGAAGCTCTCGTCGTCGAGCATGTTGTCCAGCGAGTGGTGCACCACTTCGTCCAGCTGGTTGGCGAATGCCTCGCCGATGAGTTGATGGGCGATCAGGTTGGCAACCGTGGTGTCCAGGGGGATCAGCGGCTGCTGGAAATGCTTGATGTACAGGTCGTTGACCTCTTCTACCAGGCGGTGGGCCAGGTAGGCTTCGTCCAGCAGGCAGTCGAGGCCGACATGGCCGTTCATGATCTGCGGCGGGCTGATGAAATATTCCTCGGCGATCTTCAGTACCGGTTTGATCTGCGATTCGATCCCCGCTTCGCGGGCAACGGCATTGGCGGCTTCCAGCAGCTCGGGCACCTGATCGATGTAGGCGTTGACGAATCGATTCAACGCACCCTGGGCATCTTGCTCGGGCAGTTGGATCAGTGGATGAAGGTGAGGCAATTGCACAGCAAGTTGTTGTTTGAGTTGGCCGGTTCGGGCCTCGTGTTCTTGTGCTTTGGTGATCTGCTCGCGCAATGCGGCAATGTTCATGACAACTCCAGGGACAGCCAGTGACAAACGGAAACCACTAAATTAGTCCTATTTTGCTATTGGCTAAGATCCATTTCTCATAAGTCTTATGCCGTTTTGCCTGCTTGCGCTATATCAAAGTGCCATCAGCTTTATAAGTCAATGTCTTACAAGCGTTTGCGCTGATCGCCTAGCGCCCTGAGAGCCTTTTCCGCCGCGTCGTTGCGCGCTTTCGACCCCTGTCTATACTCCGGTTTGAGTGAAATCTGGCTGATGAGGCCCGCCTGAAGTGCAGCGGGGGGTCGTCGTCAAAGTCCGCAGTCTTGACGCCGTGCCCCCAACCGCAGGCCCCGCCTCCGGGATAACAAGAACGATAAGGGGAACCCGCAATGAAGCGACATCCACATGTCTGGATGGGGCTGCTGCTGTGGTCGTTGATCGCCCCGGCGCAGGCCGCCTGGACCGTGAACATGGCCCCGGGGGCGACCGTCGTCAGCAACGCCGTGTTCGACCTGCACATGACCATCTTCTGGATCTGCGTGGTGATCGGCCTCGTGGTCTTCGGTGCGATGTTCTGGTCGATGATCATCCACCGCCGTTCCACCGGCCAGCAGCCGGCGCATTTCCACGAGCACACCTGGGTGGAAATCCTCTGGACCGTGGTGCCCTTCCTGATCCTGGTGGCCATGGCCATTCCAGCGACCAAGACCTTGATCGAGATCTACGACGCCAGCGAGTCGGACGTGGATATCCAGGTCACCGGCTACCAGTGGAAATGGCACTACAAGTACCTGGGCCAGGACGTCGAGTTCTTCAGCAACCTGGCGACCCCGGCGGAGCAGATCCACGGCAAGGCGCCCAAGGACGAGCACTACCTGCTCGAAGTCGACCAGCCGCTGGTGCTGCCGGTGGGCGCCAAGGTGCGCTTCCTGGTCACCGCCGCCGACGTCATCCACTCCTGGTGGGTGCCAGCCTTCGCGGTCAAGCGCGACGCCATTCCCGGCTTCGTCAACGAGGCCTGGACCCGGGTCGAGAAACCCGGCATCTACCGCGGCCAGTGCACCGAGCTGTGCGGCAAGGACCACGGCTTCATGCCGGTGGTGGTCGAGGTCAAGTCCAAGGAGGACTACGACGCCTGGCTCGGCGAGCGCAAGGCCGAAGCGGCCAAGCTCAAGGAGCTGACCAGCAAGGAATGGACCCTGCAGGAACTGGTCGAGCGCGGCGACAAGGTCTACCACACCACCTGCGTCGCCTGTCACCAGGCCGAAGGCCAGGGCCTGCCGCCGATGTTCCCGGCGCTGAAGGGCTCGAAGATCGCCACCGGCCCGAAAGAAGATCACTTGAACCTGGTGTTCCACGGCAAGCCCGGCACCGCCATGGCGGCGTTCGGCAAGCAACTCTCGGAAGTCGATCTGGCCGCCGTCGTCACCTACGAACGCAACGCCTGGGGCAACAACAAGGGCGACATGGTCACGCCGAAAGACGTGCTGGCGATCAAACAGGCGGAAAGCAAATGAGCCGGTTTTCAGGAGACAGGACATGAGCACAGTGATCGACGACCACGGTCATGCCGGGCATGACCACGCCCACGGGCCGGCCAAGGGCCTGATGCGCTGGGTGCTGACCACCAACCACAAGGACATCGGCTCGATGTACCTGTGGTTCGCCTTCTGCGCGTTTCTGCTGGGCGGCTCCTTCGCCATGGTGATCCGCGCCGAGCTGTTCCAGCCTGGCCTGCAGATCGTCCAGCCGGAGTTCTTCAACCAGATGACCACCATGCACGGCCTGGTGATGGTCTTCGGCGCGGTGATGCCGGCCTTCGTCGGCCTGGCCAACTGGATGATCCCGCTGATGATCGGCGCGCCGGACATGGCCCTGCCGCGGATGAACAACTTCAGCTTCTGGCTGTTGCCGGCGGCATTCCTGCTGCTGGTCTCGACCCTGTTCATGCCCGGCGGCGGGCCGAACTTCGGCTGGACCTTCTATGCACCGCTGTCCACCACCTACGCGCCGCAGAGCGTGACCTTCTTCATCTTCGCCATCCACCTGATGGGGATCAGTTCGATCATGGGGGCGATCAACGTCATCGCCACCATCCTCAACCTGCGCGCCCCCGGCATGACCCTGATGAAGATGCCGCTGTTCGTCTGGACCTGGCTGATCACCGCGTTCCTGCTGATCGCGGTGATGCCGGTGCTGGCCGGGGTGGTGACCATGATGCTGATGGACATCCATTTCGGCACCAGCTTCTTCAGCGCCGCCGGCGGCGGTGACCCGGTGCTGTTCCAGCACGTGTTCTGGTTCTTCGGCCACCCCGAGGTATACATCATGATCCTGCCCGCGTTCGGCGCGGTCAGCTCTATCATCCCGGCGTTCTCGCGCAAGCCGCTGTTCGGCTACACCTCGATGGTCTACGCCACCGGGGCGATCGCCTTCCTCTCGTTCATCGTCTGGGCCCACCACATGTTCGTGGTCGGCATCCCGGTGGTGGGCGAGCTGTTCTTCATGTACGCCACCATGCTGATCGCCGTGCCCACCGGGGTGAAGGTGTTCAACTGGGTGAGCACCATGTGGGAAGGCTCGCTGACCTTCGAGACGCCGATGCTGTTCGCCATCGCCTTCGTCATCCTGTTCACCATCGGCGGCTTCTCCGGGCTGATGCTGGCGATCGCCCCGGCGGACTTCCAGTACCACGACACCTACTTCGTGGTCGCGCACTTCCACTACGTGCTGGTGCCGGGCGCGATCTTCGGCATCTTCGCCTCGGCCTACTACTGGCTGCCGAAGTGGACCGGGCACATGTATGACGAAACCCTGGGCAAGCTGCATTTCTGGTTGTCCTTCGTCGGCATGAACATGGCGTTCTTCCCCATGCACTTCGTCGGTCTCGCCGGCATGCCGCGGCGCATCCCGGACTACAACCTGCAGTTCGCCGACTTCAACATGATCTCGTCGATCGGGGCCTTCATGTTCGGCACCACGCAGCTGCTGTTCCTGTTCATCGTCATCAAGTGCATCCGTGGCGGCACGCCGGCACCGGCCAAGCCGTGGGATGGCGCCGATGGCCTGGAGTGGACGATTCCTTCGCCGGCGCCGTACCACACCTTCCAGACGCCGCCGGACGTGAAATAAAGGAGGGCCGCGGTCATGAGCGAAGGAGTCTCGATCAAGCGCCTGGTCACCCGCCTGCTGGCGCTGGCGGTGGTGATGTTCGCCTTCGGCTTCGCCCTGGTGCCGATCTACGACGTGATGTGCCGCGCCTTCGGCATCAACGGCAAGACCGGCGGCCAGTACGAAGGCACCCAGGTGGTCGATCCGCAGCGCTCGGTGAAAGTGCAGTTCCTTTCCACCAACGCCATCGACATGGTCTGGGACTTCTACTCCACCGCCGACCAGATCGACGTCAATCCGGGGGCGGTGAACCAGATGATCTTCGTCGCCCACAACCCGACCGACAAACCCATGACCGCCCAGGCCATCCCGAGCATTTCCCCGGCCGAGGCGGCAGCGTATTTCCACAAGACCGAATGCTTCTGCTTCAGCCAGCAGGTGCTGCAGCCGGGAGAGCGCATCGAGATGCCGGTGCGTTTCATCGTCGACCGCGACCTGCCCAAGGATGTGAAGCACCTGACGCTCGCCTACACGCTGTTCGATATCACCGCTCGCCAACCGCCGGTCGCCCACGTGGCCAGCACGAACCCGCAGAGCGCCCGATAAGGAGAACAATCCATGGCCTCTCACGAGCACTACTACGTACCGGCGCAAAGCAAGTGGCCGATCATCGCCACCATCGGCATGTTCATCACGGTGTTCGGCCTCGGCACCTGGTTCAACGACATGAAGGCCGGGCACCCGGACTCCCATGGCCCGCTGATCTTCTTCGTCGGCGCCCTGTGCCTGGCCTACATGCTGTTCGGCTGGTTCGGCGCGGTGATCAAGGAAAGCCACGCTGGGCTCTACAGCCCGCAGATGGACCGTTCGTTTCGCTGGGGCATGTCGTGGTTCATCTTTTCCGAGGTGATGTTTTTCATCGCCTTCTTCGGCGCGCTGTTCTACGTGCGTCACCTGGCCGGGCCCTGGCTCGGTGGCGAAGGGGCCAAGGGCGTGGCGCACATGCTCTGGCCGAACTTCGAATTCACCTGGCCGCTGCTGCACACCCCGGACCCGAAACTGTTCCCGCCGCCCAAGGAGGTGATCGACCCGTGGCACCTGCCACTGATCAACACCATCCTGCTGGTCAGTTCCAGCGTGACCATCACCATCGCCCACCATGCACTGCGCAAGGACCATCGTGGCCCGCTGAAATTCTGGCTGGCACTGACCGTGGCGCTGGGCATCGCCTTCCTCGTCCTGCAGGCCTACGAGTACCACGAGGCCTACACCAAGCTCGGCCTGACCCTGGGCTCGGGGATCTATGGCGCGACCTTCTTCATGCTCACCGGCTTCCACGGTGCCCACGTGACCATGGGCACCCTGATCCTGTTCGTGATGCTGATGCGGATCCTCAAGGGGCACTTCAACGCGGACAAGCACTTCGGCTTCGAGGCGGCCAGCTGGTACTGGCACTTCGTCGATGTGGTCTGGGTGGGGCTGTTCATCTTCGTCTACGTGCTGTGACGGGAGGACTTACCAGGGCGCGTGGGACACCAGCTGGCCGCTGACGAAACCCCAGGTGATCAGGCCGAGGGTCACGGCGGCCAGGCACACCCGAACGGTCAGGGCCTTGAGCAGACGGGTGGAGTGCCCGTCGTCCTTGACCAGGAACACCAGGCCGCTGAACAGACTGGCGATGGTCGCCAGCAACATCACAACGATCGCGGCTTTGAGCATGGCGACAACTCCGGGGGACGTGATGCCTTTCAGTATAGCGACAGCCCCTGCGGGGGCCCGATGAGACCCTTTCGTCCCGGCCTGGTGCCGACCCTGGTGGTGCTGGCGCTGCTGCCGGTGCTGATCGGCCTGGGCCTCTGGCAGCTCGGCCGCGCCGATGAAAAGCGCGCGCTGCTGAATGTCTACGCCGAGCGCGAGGTCGAAGCGCCGGTGCCGGCCGGGCAACTGCTGGAGCAGGCCGACCCGGCCTATCGCCGCGTGCACCTGCGCGGGCATTTCGACGGCGCGCACAGTCTGCTGCTGGACAGCCGCATGCGCGACGGCCATGCCGGCGTCGAGCTGCTGCAACCCTTCTTCGACGCCCCCAGCGGACAGTGGTGGCTGGTCAACCGTGGCTGGCTGTCCTGGCCGGACCGGCGCACGCCGGTGAGCTTCGAGACCCCTGCGACGACGCTGGACCTGACCGCCTGGGTCTACATCGCCCCCGGCGCCAGCTTCCTGCTGCGCGCCGACGCGCCGGGCGGCGACTTCCCGCGTCTGCTCAACAGCGCCGAGCCCGCCCACCTCTGGGAGCAACTGGAGCGCGCCGGCTATGCCCACGAACTGCGCCTGGAGCCGGGCCCGGCCAGCTACCGGGTGGACTGGCCGCTGGTCGCGCTCGGCCCGGAAAAACACCTGGGCTACGCCGTGCAGTGGTTCGCCCTGGCGACGGCCCTGATCGCGCTTTACCTGTACTTCGGATGGCATCGACACGATAACAAGGAGAAAGACCATGGGAGTCGCCACGGGACCACTCGACATGTCTGACGGCAAGGCCCCGCGCGGCCGGGCCAGGGGACGCCTGCAACTGATCCTGATCCTGCTGGTGGTGATCGGGCCGATGATGCTCGCCACCGGCATGTACAAGCTGCAGTTCTGGGTGCCGGACGGGCGCAGCTACCACGGCCAGATGATCGGCGACGGCAGGACCCTCGCCGATCTCGGCGTGCAGGCCGAGGACGAGCGCTGGCAACTGCTGGTCAGCGCGCCGAAGGACTGCGCCGTGGATTGCCAGCAACTGGTCTACCTGGCGCGGCAGATCAATATCGGCCTGGGCCGCGATGCCAGCCGCGCCAGCCATGCCCTGGCCAGCGTCGAACCGGTGAGTGGCGACTACCTGGGCAAGCTGCAGAACGAGTACCCGCAGTTGCAGCGCTATGCGCTGGACCCGATGCGCTATGGCGCGCTCGTCCCCAACCGCAGCGAGGCGCAGCTGTGGATCGTCGACCCCCACGGCAACCTGGTGCTGCGCTACGACGCCAGGGCCAAGGGCAAGGACGTGCTCAACGACCTGCGCCACCTGCTCAAGCTGTCCAACATCGGTTAGGAGCGCGCCATGACCCGACCTGGATATCGCCTCGCCGTATTCGCCACCGGGCTGGCGCTGCTGGTGGTGCTGCTCGGCGCCTACACCCGCCTGACCCACGCCGGCCTCGGCTGCCCCGACTGGCCCGGCTGCTACGGCTTCATCAGCGTGCCCAAGACCGAGGCGCAGTTGGCCCATGCCGAACTGCACTTCCCCGATTCACCGGTGGAGGCGCACAAGGGCCGTAACGAGATGGTCCACCGCTACTTCGCCGGCACCCTGGCGCTGGTCATCGCCATGCTGGCGGTGCAGGCGCTGCGTCGCCATGGCCGTGATGGCCAGCCCTATCGCCTGCCGCTGCTGGTGCTCGGGGTGGTGTTCGTGCAGGCGGCCTTCGGCATGTGGACCGTGACCCTGCAGTTGTGGCCGCAGGTGGTCACGGCCCATCTGCTGGGCGGCTTCGCCACCTTGAGCCTGCTGTTCCTGCTCAGCCTGCGCCTGTCCCGCGCCTACATGCCGCTGCCCGGACTGCCGCGCCGGATCCGCCGGCTGGCGGCGCTGGCGCTGCTCCTGGTGATCGGCCAGATCGCCCTGGGCGGCTGGGTCAGCGCCAACTACGCGGCGGTGGCCTGCATCGACCTGCCCACCTGCCATGGCCAGTGGTGGCCGGCGGCGGACTTCGCCAACGGCTTCCACCTGACTCAGCATATCGGCCCCAATTACCTGGGCGGCCAGCTCGACAGCGAGGCGCGCACGGCGATCCACATCACCCATCGCCTGGGTGCCTTGATCGTGACCTGCGTGCTCCTGACCCTCGCCTGGCAACTGCACCGGGTCGGCCTGCGTCGCCTGGCGAAACTGGTGGTCGCGGCGCTGCTGCTGCAGGTCGGCCTGGGCATCAGCAACGTGCTGTTCCACCTGCCGCTGGCCGTGGCCGTGGCGCACAACGCCGGTGGTGCCGGGCTGTTGCTGACCCTGGTCCTGGTCAACTACCGCACCCGCCTGGCCCTGCAGCCGCGGGCACGGCGCGTGAGCATCGGCTGGCGCCTCACCCCGCTGCGCCTGGCGGGTGATCTTCATTACCTGGGAGACAATCCATGGCAGCGCTTCTGAGCGAAAGCCAGCTCCGCGCCGGCTGGCGCGACTACCTGGAGCTGACCAAACCCAAGGTGGTGGTGCTGATGCTGATCACCTCGCTGGTCGGCATGTTCCTCGCCACCCGCGCCGGGGTGCCGTGGACCGTGCTGCTGTTCGGCAACCTCGGCATCGGCTGCTGCGCCGGTGCGGCGGCGGCGGTGAACCATGTGGTGGACCGGCGCATCGATGCGCTGATGGCCCGCACTCACAAGCGTCCGCTGGCCGAAGGCCGGGTCGCGCCGCTGCCGGCGCTGCTGTTCGCGCTGTTGCTGGCGCTGGCGGGGATGGCGCTGCTGCTGGCCTTCACCAATCCGCTCACGGCCTGGCTGACCCTGGCTTCGCTGCTCGGCTATGCGGTGGTCTACACCGGCTTTCTCAAGCGCGCCACGCCGCAGAACATCGTGATCGGCGGCCTGGCCGGGGCGGCACCGCCGTTGCTGGGCTGGGTGGCAGTCAGTGGACACCTGAGCGCCGAGCCATTGCTGCTGGTGCTGATCATCTTCGCCTGGACCCCGCCGCACTTCTGGGCCCTGGCCATCCACCGCAAGGCCGAGTACGCCAAGGCCGACATCCCCATGCTGCCAGTGACCCACGGCGAGCACTACACCAAGGTGCATATCCTGCTCTACACCTGCGTATTGCTCGCGGTGAGCCTGCTGCCCTTCGCCATCCACATGAGTGGGCCGCTCTATCTCGCCTGCGCGGTGCTGCTGGGGCTGCGCTTCCTGCAGTGGGCCTGGGTGTTGTACCGTGGCGTTCGACCGCACGCGGCGATCAAGACCTTCAAGTACTCTGTCTGGTACCTGTTCCTGCTGTTCATCGCGCTGCTCCTGGACCACTACCTGTTGTTGAATCTATGACTCGAACCCAGAAAACCGTCTTCATCCTCGTCGCCCTGGTCGCATTGATTCTCGGGCTTACCATCAACAAGGTCCTGCAGGGCCGGGGCCAGGGCAATCCGGCCGAACTGATCGACGCCGGGATCATCCTCCTGCCGCAGAGCCGCGCGGTGCCGGAGCTGCAGATGAGCGACGCCGACGGCCAGCCGGTGCGGGTCGATCAGCTGAAGGGCAAGTGGTCGCTGGTGTTCTTCGGCTACACCTTCTGCCCGGACATCTGTCCGACCACCCTGGCGCAGTTGCGCCAGGTGAAGAGCGAGTTGCCCAAGGAGGCGGTGGAGCGCCTGCAGGTGGTGCTGGTCAGCGTCGACCCGAACCGCGACACGCCGGCGCAGCTCAAGCAGTACCTGGGTTATTTCGACAAGGACTTCCGCGGCCTGACCGGCTCGCTGGAGGCGACCCAGAAGCTGGCCAACGCCCTGAGCATTCCGTTCATTCCGGCGGATACCAGCAAGCCGGGCTACACTGTGGATCACAGCGGCAACCTGGCAGTCATCGGGCCGGACGGGGCACAGCGGGGGTTCATTCGAGCGCCGTTCAACAACCAGAAGCTGGTGGCGCAATTGCCGGGACTTGTCAGGAGGGACTGAGGCGGGGGATTTGCTGGCCTCATCGCTGGCAAGCTCCCACAGGTTCAGCGGTGCACGCGGTCACTGTGGGAGCTTGCCAGCGATAGGGCCTTCAAGAGCAACAAAGAGCTATCAGAACGCCGGAATCACCGCGCCCTTGTACTTCTCGATGATGAACTGCTTCACCTCAGGCGAATGCAGGGCACCGACCAGTTTCTTCAGCGCGTCCATGTCCTTGTTGTCCGGACGGGCAACCAGGATGTTCACGTAGGGCGAGTCGCTGCCTTCGATGATCAGCGCGTCCTTCTCCGGATTCAGCTTGGCTTCCAGCGCGTAGTTGGTGTTGATCAGCGCCAGGTCGACCTGGGTCAGCACGCGCGGCAGGGTGGCGGCTTCCAGTTCGCGGATCTTCAGGCCTTTCGGGTTCTCGGCGATGTCCTTCGGCGTCGACAGGATGTTCGCCGCGTCCTTCAGCTTGATCAGGCCGGCCTTCTGCAGCAGCAGCAGGGCACGACCGCCGTTGGTGGCGTCGTTGGGGATCACCACGTTGGCGCCCGACGGAACCTCGTCCAGGGTCTTGAACTTGCTGGAGTAGGCACCCAGCGGCTCCAGGTGCACGCCGGCGATGCTGACCAGGTTGGTGCCCTTGCCCTTGTTGAACTCGTCCAGGTACGGCTGGTGCTGGAAGAAGTTGGCGTCCAGGCGCTTCTCGGCGACCTGCACGTTCGGCTGGATGTAGTCGGTGAAGACCTTGATCTTCAGGTCCACGCCTTCCTTGGCCAGGGTCGGCTTGACGAATTCGAGGATCTCGGCGTGCGGCACCGCGGTGGCGGCGACGCTCAGGGTTTCCGCGGCGTTGGCGGAAATGGCCGCGAAGGCGGCGACAGCAGCAAGCAGTTTCTTCATTCCATCACTCCTTGAGGGAGCCGGCGGGCCCCCGGTGTGTCGGTCACGCCGACCCTTTATTTACGGGAAAAATGCACAACCAGTTTGTCGCCGACGCTCTGCAGAACTTGAACCAGGATCAGCAGCAGGACCACGGTGACGATCATCACGTCGGTCTGGAAACGCTGGTAGCCGAAGCGGATCGCCAGGTCGCCGAGACCGCCCGCGCCCACCACGCCGGCCATGGCGGTGTAGGACACCAGGGTGATGGCGGTGACGGTGATGGCGGCGAAGATGCCCGGCCGGGCTTCCGGCAGCAGGGCGTTCATGATGATCTGCCGGGTGCTGGCGCCCATCGACTGGGTCGCCTCGATGATGCCGCGGTCCACTTCGCGCAGCGCGGTTTCCACCAGGCGCGCGAAGAATGGCGTGGCGCCGACCACCAATGGCGGGATGGCGCCCTCGACCCCCAGGGAGGTGCCGGCGATCAGCACGGTGATCGGGATCATCACGATCAGCAGGATGATGAACGGCAGCGAGCGCAGGATGTTCACGACCAGCGAGAGCAGGGCGTAGATGCCTTTCTGCTCGAACATCTGCCGCGGGCCGAACATGAACAGCAAGACCCCCAGCGGCAGGCCCAGCAGCACGGTGAAGAACAGCGAGCCGAACAGCATGATGAAGGTGTCGCCGGTGGCCAGCCAGATCTCGGACCAGTCGACGTTGGCGAAGAAATTCAGGGCGTCCATCAGCGCAGTACCTCCATGTGAACGTCAGCCGCGGCGAAGCGGGCGAAGGCCGCGTCCATGTCGCCGCCGGTGACGGCCAGGGTCAGTTGCCCGTAGGGGGTGTCCTTGATGCGGTCGATGCGACCGGCCAGGATGCTGTAGTCGACGCCGGTCTCGCGGGCCACGGTGCCCAGCAGCGGCGCGTAGGTGGCGTCGCCCTGGAAGGTCAGGCGCACGATGCGCCCCGGCACGTGGGCGAAGTCGTCGCGCTGCTCGTTTTCATCGATCTGCTCGTCTTCCTGGACGAAGCGCTTGGTGGTCGGGTGCTGCGGGTGCAGGAACACCTCGGCCACCGGGCCCTGCTCGACGATGCGTCCAGCATCCATCACCGCGACCCGGTCGCAGACACGGCGGATCACGTCCATTTCATGGGTGATGAGCACGATGGTCAGATTCAGCTCGCGGTTGATCTCCGCCAGCAGTTGCAGGACCTGGGCGGTGGTCTGCGGGTCGAGGGCGCTGGTGGCCTCGTCGCACAGCAGGATCTTCGGCCGGGTCGACAGGGCGCGGGCGATGCCGACGCGTTGCTTCTGGCCGCCGGACAATTGCGCCGGGTACTTCTTCGCATGCTCGGACAGGCCGACGCGCTGCAGCAGTTCGGCGACCCGCGCGTCGATTTCCTTGCGCGACAGCTCGCCGGCCAGGGTCAGCGGCAGGCCGACGTTGTCGGCGACGGTCTTCGAGGCCAGGAGGTTGAAGTGCTGGAAGATCATCCCGACCTGCTGGCGGAAGCGCCGCAGGTGGTTGGCGTCGAATGCGGTGACGTCCTCGCCGTCGACGATGATCTTGCCGCCGCTGGGGGCCTCCAGGCGGTTGATCAGGCGCAGCAGCGTACTCTTGCCGGCACCGGAGTGGCCGATCAGGCCGAACACCTGGCCGTTGTCGATGCTCAGGCTGGTGGGGTGCAGCGCGGGAATGTCCCTACCGCCGACGCGGTAGGTCTTGTGGACTTGTTGGAACTCGATCACGTAGCGAACCTTGTGGGGCGCATGGAATGGGATCAGCGGTTAGCCGGTCGCGCATTTTAGCCTGTTCGCTTAGAGGTTCTTAGCATTTATTTCGTAATCGACCAATGCGTCCGGCATAACGCGATCAGTGGTCGCGATATCCGATTGAACGCCCGCCGCGACCCTTCAGTCACTAACTCACAAGCCCTCGACGGGCGCCCGTGAAGACTGATGAGGACCGCAGACCATGCCCAGCAAGAAGAACGCGCCCCGGGAAAGCCAGCTCGCCGGTGTCGACACGCCGGACCGCGCCAACACCAACGCCAAGCTGCAGAGCCTGGAGAGCGTGCGCAGCGACGCCACCGGCCAGGCCCTGCGCACCAACCAGGGGGTGAAGGTCGCCGACAACCAGAACAGCCTGAAGGCCGGCGCCCGTGGTCCGTCGCTGCTGGAAGACTTCATCATGCGCGAGAAGATCACCCACTTCGACCATGAGCGCATCCCGGAACGCATCGTCCATGCCCGCGGCTGCGGGGCCCACGGCTACTTCCAGTCCTATGGCTGCCATGCCGGATTGACCAAGGCCGGCTTCCTCCAGGACCCGGAGAAGATCACCCCGGTGTTCGTGCGTTTTTCCACCGTGCAGGGCCCGCGCGGTTCGGGCGACACGGTGCGCGATGTGCGCGGCTTCGCCGTGAAGTTCTTCACCGACGAGGGCAACTTCGACCTGGTCGGCAACAACATGCCGGTGTTCTTCATCCAGGACGCGATCAAGTTCCCCGACTTCGTGCATGCGGTGAAACCCGAGCCGCACAACGAGATGCCCACCGGCGGCAGCGCCCACGACACCTTCTGGGACTTCGTTTCGCTGGTGCCGGAATCGGCGCACATGGTCATCTGGGCCATGTCCGACCGGGCCATCCCGAAAAGCCTGCGGACCATGGAAGGCTTCGGCGTGCACACCTTCCGCCTGGTCAACGCCGACGGTGTGGCCAGCTTCGTCAAGTTCCACTGGAAGCCCAGGCAGGGCGTGCTCTCGCTGCTCTGGGACGAAGCGCAGAAGCTCGCCGGCAAGGACACCGACTACCACCGCCGCGATCTCTGGGACGCCATCGAGACCGGCAACTACCCGGAATGGGAACTGGGCGTGCAGGTCGTCGCGGAGGCCGACGAGCACAGGTTCGACTTCGACCTGCTCGACCCGACCAAGCTGATTCCCGAGGAACTGGTGCCGGTGACGCCGCTGGGCCGGATGGTGCTCGACCGCAATCCGGACAACTTCTTCGCCGAGGTCGAGCAGGTCGCGTTCTGCCCCGGGCATATCGTGCCGGGCATCGACTTCAGCAATGACCCGCTGCTGCAGGGCCGGCTGTTCTCCTATACCGACACGCAGATCAGCCGCCTCGGCGGGCCGAACTTCCACGAGATCCCGATCAACCGCCCGCTGGCGCCCAACCACAGCGGCCAGCGCGATGCCATGCACCGGGTCACCATCGACAAGGGCCGTGCGGCCTACGAGCCCAACTCCATCGACGCCGGCTGGCCGAAGGAAACCCCGCCAGCGGCGCGGGACGGCGGTTTCGAGTCGTATCAGGAGCGCATCGATGCACACAAGATCCGCCAGCGCAGCGAGTCGTTCGGCGATCACTTCTCCCAGGCGCGGCTGTTCTTCCACAGCATGAGCGCCACCGAGCAGCAGCACATCGTCAATGCCTACAGCTTCGAGCTGGGCAAGGTCGAGCGCGAGGCGATCCGCGTGCGCGCGGTGAACGAGATTCTTGCCAACATCGACCTGGACCTGGCGGCGAAGGTCGCGGCCAACCTCGGCCTGCCGGCGCCCGGGGCGGGTACTGTCGAGGTGCCGAAGCTGTCGCTGAAGGCCTCGCCGGCGTTGAGCCAGATGAATCATCCCGGCACCGGCATCAAGGGGCGCAAGGTGGCGCTGCTGGTGGCGGACGGTGTCGATGGCGCGCTGGCGGACAAGCTGGTCAAGGCGCTGGAAGCGGAGAGCGTGCAGGTCAAGGTGCTCGGTCCCAGTTCGGCACCGGTCAGGACCTCAGCGGGCAAGACCCTGGCGGTGGACGAGTCGATGGAGGGCCTGCCGTCGGTGGCCTTCGATGCGGTCTGGGTGGCGGGTGGCAAGGGCGTCGAAGCGCTGCGGGCCGATGGCGTGGCGGTGCACTTCGTGCTCGAAGCCTACAAGCACCTCAAGCCGGTGGGCGGTCATGGCGATGCGCAAGGCTGGTTCGACAGCCTGGGCCTGAAGGCAGACGCCGGCTTGCTCAGCGGCAACGACGCGAAAGCCGTCAAGGCCTTCATCAAGGCCATCGGCAAGCATCGGGTGTGGGCGCGGGAGGCGGCGGCCAAGGCCATTCCGGCCTGATCACCGTCCCCTGTGGGAGCGGGTTTACCCGCGATTGCAATGGTGAATCCACTACCGCAATCGCGGGTGAACCCGCTCCCACAGGGGATGCGTACTGTTCGAGATTACGGGTCGGTGCGCTTCGGGGTCAGGACCACCTGGGCCGGCTGGCTGCGCTGGATCTCATGGCGCTGTTGCAGCTCGAAATCTACATCACGCTTGGCCACGCGTTTGCCCAGCAGGGTCGAGAGCCATGGATAGTCGGCAGTGCGCGGCACCTGGAACAGCACCTCGCACTGGTAATTCACCACGTCGGCGGCGATATCGTCGAGCTGGCGGCGCAGCTTGCCGATGTCGCGGATCTCCAGGGCGATCACCGTGCTCGGCGCCGTCGGGTCGATCAGCTTGGGCTTGGGCTTGGCTTCGGCGGCCTTCAATGCCGCTTCGGCACGCTCCAGCTCGGCCTTGCGCGCCTGGGCGATGGCGCCGTTGACCCCGCCGGTCAGCGCCGGGGCCTTGGGCATCAGCGCGCGGGCCCGGCTCAGGGCGGTGGCGGCCGCGTTGACGTCACCCTTCTGCAGGACGATCTGGCTGCGCTGCAGATAGGCCTCGGCCAGTTGCCGCTGGTACTGCTCCAGACGGCTGTCGTCCGGCGATTGCGCCTGGAGCGTGGCCAGTTGGTCCTCGGCGGTGGCCAGCTCGTTGCTGGCGATGCTCTGCTGCAATTGCTGCCAGGCGTCCGGCGTGGCGGGCACGGCGGGGCTTTCCGCCGGCTTGCTGGCGCAGGCGGACAGAATCAGGGAAAACGCGGCAAGGAGCAGATAACGGGAGGCGAACGGCTTCATTCCTACGACTCTCTATTTGCGCGAAAAACGAGCAAGTCTACACCCAGTCCGTGGGCGGGAACATCATTCCTTCCTCGATTCAGGAGGCGGGCACCCCCGTGCGGAGAGTGCCCGGGAGCCTTCAGCGCTTGGGCAAGGCCAGGCTCAGCAAGAATAGCACCGCGGCACAGACCACGATCGACGGGCCGGCCGGGGTGTCCTTGAACCAGGACATGGCCAGGCCGCCGCACACCGCGACCACGCCGACCAGGCTGGCGCCGAGGGCCATCTGTTCCGGCGAGCGGGCATGGCGCTGGGCCGCGGCGGCGGGAATGATCAGCAGCGAGGTGATCAGCAGCACGCCGACGATCTTCATCGCCACGGCGATCACCACCGCGATCAGCAGCATCAGCGCCAGGCGCAGGCCCGCCACCGGCAGGCCCTCGACCCGCGCCAGTTCCTCGTGCACGGTCACGGCCAGCAGCGGCCGCCACAGGCCGACCATCAGCAGCAGCACCGCGGCGCTGCCACCGAGGATCCAGGCCAGGTCGCTCGGGCTGATCGCCAGCAGGTCGCCGAACAGGTAGGACATCAGGTCGATGCGCACGTCGTGCATGAAGCTCAGCACCACCAGGCCGAGGGACAGGGTGCTCGGCGCGAGGATGCCGAGCAGGGTGTCCGAGGCCAGCGGCTGGCGCTGCTGCAGGGTGACCAGGAGGATCGCCAGCAGCAGGCAGCCGACGGTCACCGCCAGCGCCGGGCTGATGTCGAGCATGAAGCCCAGGGCCACGCCGAGCAGCGCGGCGTGGGACAGGGTGTCGCCGAAATAGGCCATGCGCCGCCAGACCACGAAGGAGCCGAGGGGACCGGCGACCACGGCCAGGGCCAGGCCTGCGAGCAGGGCGTAGAGCAGGAAATCAGCCATGCTTGCAGTTTTCTCCGTGGACATGCGGGGTGACCACCGCGCCGTGCAGGTCGTGGCTGTGGTCGTGATGGTGGTGGTAGATCGCCAGGCTCGGCGCGTTGTTGCCGAACAGCTCGACGAAGGCCGGGTCGCCGCTGACCTGCTCCGGGTGCCCGGAACAGCAGACATGGCGGTTGAGGCAGACCACCTGGTCGGTGGTGCTCATGACCAGGTGCAGGTCATGGGAGACCATCAGCACGCCGCAGCCGTGGCGGTCGCGCAGGCGGGTGATCAGACTGTACAGCTCGGCCTGGCCGGCGACGTCGACGCCCTGCACCGGCTCGTCCAGCACCAGCAGCTCCGGCTCGCGCAGCAGGGCGCGGGCCAGCAGCACGCGCTGCATCTCGCCGCCGGAGATGGTCTGGATCGGGCTGTCGATCACCTGCTCGGCGCCGACTTCCTCCAGCGCGGCCAGTGCCGCGGCGCGGTCCACCCCCGGGACCAGGCGCAGGAAGCGCAGCACCGACAGCGGCAGGGTCGCGTCCACCTGGAGCTTCTGCGGCATGTAGCCGATACGCAGCCTGGGCTTGCGCCAGACGCTGCCGCTGCCCGGCTTGAGCAGGCCGAGCACGGCGCGCACCAGGGTGGTCTTGCCGGCACCGTTGGGGCCGATCAGGGTGACGATCTGCCCGGGCTCGACGGTGAGGTCGATGCTGTCGAGGATGGTCTGCCCGGAAATGGCGACGCCCACCTGTTGCAGGCGGATCAGGGTGTTGCTCATCACGCGCTCCGGCAGTTGCCGCAGAGGCCGACCACTTCGACGGTCTGCGCTTCGACACTGAAACCGACGTCATTGGCGCTGGCGACGATGGCGTTGCTGATGGCCGCCTGCTCCAGCTCGATGGCCACGTGGCAGTTGCGGCAGATCAGGAACTGACCCTGGTGCGCATGCTCCGGGTGGTTGCAGCCGATGAAGGCGTTGAGCGAGGCGATGCGGTGCACCAGGCTGTTTTCCAGGAGGAAATCCAGCGCCCGATAAACGGTCGGCGGTGCTGCGCGGCGGCCGTCCTGCTCGCTCAGCACGGCGAGGATGTCGTAGGCGCCCAGCGGCTTGTGGCTCTGCCAGACCAGTTCCAGCACCCGCCGACGCAAGGCGGTCAGGCGCAGCCCCTGGCGTGCGCACAGGGCATCGGCCTCGGCCAGGGCGGTGTGCACGCAATGGGAATGATCGTGGGGACGATTGGCCAGGGGAGTATTGGGCATGGGCGGCGACGGTTCTGGTGAGAGACGTTATTATGTTACCTGTTCTTGCATCAATGAGTGCTCATCGTGTCCCGATTTTTTGCCCTTTTTGTCGCTTTTGTCTCAACGTTGGTCGTGCTCGCGCCCGCGCAGGCCGAGGTCCGCGTGCTGACCAGCATCCAGCCCCTGCAACTGATCGCCGCGGCGGTCCAGGACGGTGTCGGCAAGCCGGAAGTGCTGCTGCCGCCGGGGGCTTCGCCGCACCATTACGCGCTGCGTCCGTCCGACGTGCGGCGGGTGGCCGAGGTCGACCTGCTGTACTGGGTCGGCCCGGACATGGAAGGCTTCCTGCCCCGCGTGCTGGGCAGCCGCAGCAAGCCCACCGTGGCGGTGCAGGGACTGCCGGACATGAAGCTGCGCCACTTCGGCGAGGACAGCCATTCCCACGACGAAGCGGACGATCCCGACGAGCACGACCATGACCACCGCCCCGGCAGCCTCGATGCGCACCTGTGGCTGTCCACGGTCAATGCCCGGGTCATCGCCGCGCGCATGGCCAGCGATCTGAGTGCGGCCGACCCGGCCAACGCGGCGCGCTACCAGAGCAACCTGAAGGCGTTCGGCGAGCGCCTGGATGCGCTGGACCTGCGCTTGAAACAGCGCCTGGCCGGGGTGGCGGGCAAGCCGTTCTTCGTCTTCCACGAAGCGTTCGATTACTTCGAGTCGGCCTATGGACTGCAGCACGCCGGGGTGTTCAGCGTGGCGGCGGAAGTCCAGCCGGGTGCCCAGCACGTGGCGGCGATGCGCCAGCGCCTGCAGGCCGTGGGCAAGACCTGCGTGTTCAGCGAGCCGCCACTGCGGCCGCGGCTGGCCGAGACGCTGACGGCGGGCCTGCCGGTGAAGCTGGCGGAGCTGGATGCCCTTGGCGGGACCTTGCCGGTGGATGCCAAGGGGTATGAAACGTTGCTGGACAACCTGGGCAATGGTTTGGCGGGTTGCCTGGAGAGTCTGTAGCGTCTGATTGCGGGGCCGCTTCGCGATCCAGCGCAGCTCCCAATCCATGTGGGAGCGAGCTTGCTCGCGAAGGACCGCAAAGCGGTCCCGACAATCACAAGGCGAATGGCAGCGCCAGGCTCACCTCGAGCCGCGCCTTCAAGCGCACCTCGAACTCCGCCGGATCGTGGATCATCACGTCCATCCCGGCGAACGACTCCGCCGCGATCAGCCGCGACAGCCAGAAGCGCACGCAGGCCACCCGCAGCATCACCGGCCACAGCTCGGCTTCCGCCGCGGTGAACGGTCGCCGTGCCGCGTAAGCACCGAGAAACGCCCGGGCGAGGGCGCCGTCGATCTGGCCGGCATCATCGCAGCACCAGTCGTTCAGGGTGATCGCCAGGTCGTACAGCATCGGCCCGGAGCAGGCGTTGTAGAAGTCGATCACTCCGGTCAGGTGGGTGCCTTCGAACATGGTGTTGTCGCGGAACAGGTCGGCGTGCACGTTGGCCCGTGGCAGTGCCATGATCCGCGCATGATGGGCGGCGATCTCGTCCAGGCTGCCCTTGAGCAGCACCTGCTGGTCGGCATTCAGGCGTGCCATCAGCTCGTTGCCGGCTTCCAGCATCCAGTCCAGGCCACGGTCGGTCCTGCGTTCCAGCACCTTGTCGCGGGTCGCCAGGTGCAGGCTGGCCATGAATTCCGCGATCTGCACGCAATGCTGGGCATTCGGTGCCTTGACGTGCTTGCCGGCCAGGCGCGGCTGCAGCAGCGCCGGCTTGCCGGCCAGCTCGCGCAGGGCCACGCCGTCGGTGGTACGCAGCGCGTAGGGCACCGGCAGGTCGGCGTCGTGCAGCACGTCGAGCAGTTCGATGAAGAACGGCAGGTCCTGGATCGGCCCGCGCTCCACCAGCGTCAGCACGAACTCCCCCTGTTCGAGGCTGATGAAGAAGTTGCTGTTCTCGGTACCGGCGGCGATGCCCTGGAAGTCCAGCAGGCGGCCCAGTCCATACGGGGCCAGAAAGGTTTCCAGCTCGGGCCGGGTCAGGGGGGTGAACACAGACATGGTCAAAAACGGCTCATGCAGGCACGTCGTCGCGACGTGCCGGGTGGATGTTAACGGTCCGCATCACCACTCGAAGATCTTCCACGAGGGAATCAGCATGTCGGGCTGGTCGGACCGGATGAAATTGGCATCGGTACCATCGGCGCGCACCAGGAAGTACGGCTTGCCGTTCTTCGGGGTGATCTTGATCGCGTACAGGAAACCGTTCTGACGGTATTCCTGGATGGTTTTGTCACCTTCCTGGCGAATGGTTACTTCCGGCTCGGCGGAGGGCGCATCGTCCGCTGCCTGGGCGACGACAGGCGTGGCAACCAGCAGGCCGAGCAACAACAGGCGATTTAATGTACCCATGATAACCTTGTCCCTTTGTCGTCAATGATCCGGACATTCTAGCGCCGGGCCCGTCGAAAAGGTTGATTCCGCTCATGAGCCAAACCCCCCTCGTCCTGGTGGACGGTTCTTCCTACCTCTACCGTGCTTTCCACGCGCTGCCGCCGCTGACCACCTCCAAGGGCATGCCGTCCGGTGCGGTCAAGGGTGTGCTGAACATGCTCAGAAGCCTGCGCAAGCAGTATCCGGACAGCCCGTTCGCCGTGGTCTTCGACGCCAAGGGCGGGACGTTCCGCGACGAGCTGTTCGCCGACTACAAGGCCAACCGCCCGAGCATGCCCGACGACATGCGCGTGCAGATCGAGCCGCTGCACGCCGCCGTGCGTGCCCTGGGCTTCCCGCTGCTGTGCGTGGAAGGCGTCGAGGCCGACGACGTGATCGGCACCCTGGCCCGCAGCAGCGCCGCCGCAGCCCGCCCGGTGGTGGTCTCCACCGGCGACAAGGACATGGCCCAACTGGTGGACGAGCACGTTACGCTGGTCAACACCATGACCGGAACCGTGCTGGATATCGAAGGCGTAAAAGGGAAATTCGGTGTCGCTCCGGAGCAGATCATCGACCTGCTGGCGCTGATGGGCGATACCGCGGACAACATCCCCGGGGTCAAGGGCGTCGGCGAGAAGACCGCGGTCGGCCTGCTGATCGGGGTCAATGGCGGGATCAAGGAACTGTACGACAACCTCGAGCTGGTCCCCAGCCTGCCGATCCGCGGCGCCAAGACCCTGCCGGCCAAGCTCCTGGAAAGCAAGGAGCTGGCGTTCCTCTCGTATCAGCTGGCGACCATCAAGTGCGACGTCGAACTGGACGTCGGCCTGGACGACCTGCACCTGGGCGAGCCGGACCACGACACGCTGATGGCGCTGTACACCGAGCTGGAGTTCAAGGGCTGGATCACCGAGCTCGAGCGCGAGACCCGCCGTGCCACCCAGCCGGCTCCGGTGGCCGGGCTGGATCTGACCGTGGCGGTAGCCAGCGAAGACGCGGTGGTGGCAGCCGAAGTGCTGGTGCCGGCGGAGCCGGAGTACGAGACCATCCTCGACCAGGCGCGTTTCGACGCCTGGCTGCAGAAGCTCGAGCAGGCCCCGCTGTTCGCCTTCGACACCGAGACCACCGGCATCGACGCGCACCAGGCGCAACTGGTGGGGGTGTCCTTCGCGGTGAAGGCCCATGAAGCGGCCTATGTCCCGCTGACCCACAGCTACCCGGACGCCCCGGCGCAACTGGACCGCAACGCGGTGCTCAAGGCCCTCAAGCCGCTGCTGGAAGACCCGCAGAAGTTCAAGGTCGGCCAGCACGCCAAGTTCGACATGAACATCCTCGCCAACTGTGCCATCGATGGCGACCCGGCCAACGGCATCACGGTGCGCGGCGTGGCCTTCGACACCATGCTCGAATCCTACGTGCTCAACTCCACGGCGATCCGCCATGACATGGACAGCCTGGCGAAGAAATACCTCGACTACACCACGGTGAAGTTCGAGGACATCGCCGGCAAGGGCGCCAAGCAACTGACCTTCGACCAGATCCACCTGGACAAGGCCGGCCCCTATGCCGCCGAGGATGCCGACGTGACCCTGCGCCTGCACCAGGCGCTGTTCCCGCAGTTGCAGGCGATCCCGAGCCTGGCGGGTGTGCTGACCGACATCGAGATGCCGCTGGTGCCGGTGCTGGCGCGCATCGAGCGCCAGGGGGCGCTGGTGGACGCCGAGTTGCTCAAGGTGCAGAGCCAGGAACTGGGCGACAAGATGGTCGAGCTGGAGCGCCAGGCCTTCGAACTGGCCGGCGAAGCGTTCAACCTCGGCTCGCCGCGCCAGCTCGGCGCCATCCTCTACGACAAGTTCGGCCTGCCGGTGCTGAAGAAGACTGCCAAGGGCCAGCCGTCCACCGCCGAGGAGGTGCTCGACGAGTTGGCCGAGGAAGGCTATCCGCTGCCGCGGGTGCTGATGCAGTACCGCTCCCTGAGCAAGCTGAAGAGCACCTACACCGACCGCCTGCCGGAGCAGATAAACCCGCGCACCCAGCGCATCCACACCTCCTACGGCCAGGCGGTGGCGGCCACCGGGCGGCTGTCGTCCAGCGACCCGAACCTGCAGAACATCCCGGTGCGCACCGCCGAAGGCCGGCGCATCCGCCAGGCGTTCGTCGCGCCCAAGGGCTACAAGCTGCTGGCGGCGGACTACTCGCAGATCGAATTGCGCATCATGGCCCACCTGTCCCGCGACGAAGGCCTGATGAGCGCTTTCCGCAACGGCCTCGACGTGCACACCGCCACCGCGGCGGAAGTCTTCAACGTGGCCCTCGACCAGGTGACCTCCGACCAGCGGCGCAGCGCCAAGGCGATCAACTTCGGCCTGATCTACGGCATGGGTGCGAAGAAACTCGGCAAGGACATCGGCGTCGAAACCAAACAGGCCAAGGCCTACATCGACGCCTACTTCGCCCGTTACCCGGGGGTGCGCGAGTACATGGAGCGCACCCGCAAGCAGGCGGCGGAGCAGGGCTTCGTGGAAACCCTGTTCGGCCGCCGCCTGTACCTGCCGGCGATCAACTCCAGCCGTCCGGCGGAGCGCGCCGGGGCCGAGCGCACGGCGATCAACGCGCCCATGCAGGGCACCGCGGCGGACATCATCAAGCGCGCCATGGTGGCGGTGGACAACTGGCTGGAAGGCTCCGGCCTGGATGCCCGGGTCATCCTCCAGGTGCACGACGAACTGGTGCTGGAAGTGCGCGAAGACCTGGTCGAGCAGGTGCGCGAGGACATCCGTCCGTACATGAGCAATGCCGCGCAACTCGATGTGCCGCTGCTGGTGGATGTCGGAGTAGGGGCGAACTGGGACGAAGCGCACTGATCGTGAGGGGAAATGCCGCGACATAAGGTCGCGGCGCTGCCCGGCCGTCGAGGTCGGGCATTAAGAGATTTCCTACTTATCGCAAATAGTTTCAACACGCCCGGAACTAATCCGGTGAACCGACACTCAGAGGTACTGAATGGCTGGTGAAGCCCTTCAATGCTCCTATGTTGTGTTAAGTGTTGGCAGATATCCGGACCCCGCCCTAGCGGTTCGGAACTTGAACCCCGAACTTCCCCCTCCCCATACGAAGTCCGGGGTTTTTTTTGCCCGGAATTTACCGGGCAACCCTTCATTGCGCGGGTTTGTCAGCCAGTTCCAGCCAGCGCGCGAGCACCGCGTAGGCCTCTTCCAGACCCTGGCGCTTTGGTGCCGAGAACAGCTGGATGGTGATGCTGTCGCCCCAGCCCTTGCGGATTTCCGACTGCACCTTGAGCAGGGTGTTCTTGGCTGCGCCGAAGGTCAGTTTGTCGGCCTTGGTCAGCAGGATGTGCATCGGCATGCCGCTGGCCTTCGACCAGTCGAGCATCATCTTGTCGAAGTCGGTCATGGGATGGCGCACGTCCATCATCAGAATCAGGCCCTTCAACGCCTCGCGGCTGCCCAGATAGGCCTCCAGGTGGCGCTGCCAGTGCTGCTTGAGCGGAATCGGTACCTTTGCATATCCGTAGCCCGGCAGGTCGACCAGACGCCGATCGTCGTCCAGACTGAAGAAGTTCAACAACTGGGTCCGCCCCGGCGTTTTCGAGGTACGCGCCAGGCTGGCGTGGGTCAGGGTGTTGAGCGCGCTGGACTTGCCGGCGTTGGAGCGGCCGGCGAAGGCGACTTCGTAGCCGGCGTCGGGCGGGCACTGTTCGACCTTGGCGGCACTGAGGGCGAATCTTGCCGTCTGGCAAAGTCCGAGGATGGGGTTTTTGACTTGCATGGGATGTCCGAAGTGAGCGTTGCCCGGGGTGGGTGCGGCAGGTGGTGTCGTTTCCGTTTCGGCAACGGGAGTATATAATGCCCTAGATTTTGTGTGCGCATTATCCCAGCGTAGGACGATGTGCACGGGGGCCCAGACTTTAAAGGTTGCGCAACAGAACGCAATGAGTCCCCAACCCTGAAGGGTCGTTCGATGACGAAATGGCTGCTTGCAATCGGTGTCTTGATACCGTTTTCCAGCGCTCAGGCTACACAGGATCCCGAGGCGTTGTACAACCGCACGTGTGCGGCCTGTCACGCCGGGCAGCTGCCACAGGCCCCGCAGGCGGGTGACCGTGCAGCCTGGGAGCCAAGGCTGGCGCAGGGTATGGAGATATTGGTCGGGCATGTAACCCAGGGTTTCAAGGCTATGCCACCGCGTGGATTGTGCATGGACTGCAGTGCCGAGGACTACCAGGCAATCATCCGCTGGATGAGCCGGTAGCCCCGATACATAACTCTTTCACCCTTAGCCGTAGTTGGATTAGCTGATGAACAAACTTATCGTGAGTCTGCTGTTGACCCTGGGCGTTACAGGCGGCGCCAATGCCGCTGGCACTATCGTTGGCGATGCCGCTGCCGGACAGGCAAAAGCGGCCGTTTGCGGGGCTTGTCACGGCCCGGACGGCAACAGCATGGCCCCGAACTTCCCCAAACTCGCCGGTCAGGGCGAGCGCTACCTGACCAAGCAGCTCCACGAAATCAAGTCGGGCAAGCGCGTCGTCCTGGAAATGACCGGCCTCCTGGCCGCCAGCAGCGACCAGGACCTCGCCGACATCGCCGCTTACTTCGCCAGCCAGAAAGGCAGCGTAGGCGCCGCCGATCCCAACCTGGTCAAGCACGGCGAGGAACTGTTCCGCGGCGGCAACCTGACGGCCGGCCTGCCAGCCTGCACCGGCTGCCACTCGCCGAACGGCGCCGGCATCGCCACCGCCGGCTTCCCCCACCTGGGTGGCCAGCATGCCGACTACATCAAGAAGCAGCTGACCGCGTTCCGCGAAGGCGAACGGACCAACGACGGCGACGCCATGACCATGCGCACCATCGCCAGCAAGCTGAGCAACAAGGACATCGAGGCACTGGCCAGCTACATCCAGGGCCTGCACTGATCCTCGGGCGTTACGTTAACGCTGCGTTAATGACGCGTCTCGAACATGAAAAGGGTGGCTTCGGCTGCCCTTTTTTATTGTTTCTGCCGTTACACTTACGAACTCGAACCCGCCTTGGCCTGTCAGAAGACACGTCGTTCAAGGGCGACTCAAAGACTGCTCAGGAGTGAAGCATGCGTAATCTGATTCTCAGCGCCGCGCTGGTGGCCGCCAGCGTCTTCGGTATGACTGCCCAGGCCGCGGAGCCGGTCGCGGGCAAGGAATACATCGAGCTGAGCAACCCGGTGCCGGTGTCCCAGCCAGGCAAGATCGAGGTCGTTGAACTGTTCTGGTACGGCTGCCCGCACTGCTACCACTTCGAGCCGACCCTCAACCCATGGATCGACAAGCTGCCGGCCGACGTCAACTTCAAGCGCATCCCGGCCATGTTCGGCGGCCCGTGGGATGCCCACGGCCAGATGTTCCTGACCCTCGAAGCCATGGGCGTCGAGCACAACGTCCACGCCGCGGTGTTCGATGCCATCCAGAACCAGCGCAAGCGCCTGACCGACCCGCAGGACATGGCTGACTTCCTCGCCACCCAGGGCGTGGACAAGGACAAGTTCCTCGCCACCTTCAACTCCTTCGCCATCAAGGGCCAGGTCAACCAGGCCAAGGAACTGGCGAAGAAGTATGAAATCACCGGCGTGCCGAGCATGGTGGTCAACGGCAAGTATCGCTTCGACCTGGGCACCGCTGGCGGGCCGGAAGGCGTGTTGACCGTTGCCGACCAGTTGATCGCCAAGGAGCGCGCCGCGAAGTAAGCGGCGACAGCCATGGCGCGTTGGAGAAGCGAGCGGGTCGTCGGTCTGTGTGACCCACGGATCAACGAGCACCACCTGGGCGACGACAGCCTGCCCCGTGATGGTCGCTTGCGCCTGCTCAGCTTCAACATCCAGGTCGGTATCAGCACCGAGCGCTACCGCCACTACGTGACCCGCAGCTGGCAGCACCTGCTGCCGCACACCGGGCGTGCCGGCAACCTGCAGAAGATCGGCCAACTGCTCAACGATTTCGACCTGGTCGCCCTGCAGGAGGCCGATGGCGGCAGCCTGCGCTCGGGCTACGTCAACCAGGTCGAGCACCTGGCTCACCTCGGTGCCTTCCCCTACTGGTACCAGCAGCTCAACCGCAACCTCGGGCGCTTCGCCCAGCACAGCAATGGCGTGCTCAGTCGTCTGAAACCGCAACTGCTGGAGGATCACCCGCTTCCAGGCCCGGCCGGGCGTGGTGCGATCCTGGTGCGCTTCGGCGACGGCGCGGACGCGCTGGTGGTGGTGATGATGCACCTCGCCCTCGGCTCCAAGACCCGGGCCCGGCAACTGGCCTATATCCGTGAACTGATCGGCGGCTATCGGCACCAGGTGCTGATGGGCGACATGAACACCCACGCCACCGACCTGCTGCAGCACTCGCCCCTGCGTGACCTCGGCCTGATCGCGCCGCAGGTCGAGGCGACCTTCCCCAGCTGGCGTCCACAACGTTGCCTGGATCACATTCTGCTCAGCCCGAGCTTGACCCTGGAAAAGGTCGAAGTGCTTTCCCAGCCGATTTCCGATCATTTGCCGGTCGCGGTTGAGATTCGTTTGCCTGATGCACTGACTGTGGATACGCTTCCGGTTTTGCGTTAGTCCGCGGGTCCGGGCATGAGCGACGAAGCAGAACGCTGGAAAGAGAAGTACCTCAAGAGCATCGAACAACAGGAAAAGCTCGAGCGCCGTTGGGAAGCCCGCCTCGACCTGCTGCGCCGTGGCCTTGTGCGCAGCACCCTGGCCGCCGAAGGCAGCGATCGGGTGGTGGACGAGTGCATGAAGGAAATGCGCGACGTCATTCGCACCGACAACATGGACGCCGCCCTCGCCGGCCTGATCCCCCGTCTGGAAAAAGCCGTGCTCGATTCCGAGCAGCGCCGTGCCACCCGGGTGACCCAGGTGTCCAGCGCGCTGACCTCGCTGGTCAATCAGTTGCAGGCACTGTCGCTGCCCAGCGAAGTACGGCGTCCATTGAAGAAGCTCGGCAAGCAGGTCGAGACCCGTGCCGGCCAGTCGCGGGAAGTCCCGCTGCTGCTGAGCGAGCTGAGCAAGCTGCAGGGCGAGGCCCTGGGGGCGCTGACCCACCCTGACGAACACAACAAGCCGGGCTTCCTGCAGCGCCTGTTCGGCGGGCGGGATGCGGCTGTCGAGCCGGCCGCGGAAGCCGTGGCGCCCGAACAGGCGGAGCCTGCGCCAGTGCGCAAGCCCGAGGCGCTCGCCATTGCCGATGTGGATGAGCTGAGTCCTTCGCCACGGGTGGACGAAGCCGCGGAGCCGCCGCGTGCCGGTCCGGCCCTGGTCGAGGCCGAGCCGATGGTGCTGGTGCAGCCGGTCGTCGAGGAACCCACCCCGGCCGATGTCGCTGCCGAGTCTGAACCCCAGGCCGAGTCGCAGCCTGAGCCGGTCCCCGTCGCAACTGAAGAAGCGCCTGAGCCGGCTGCCGAAAGCCCTGGAACAGAGCCCGAGGCTGTCGAATCCGCCGAGCCGCAAATGACCCCCGAGGAGCTGCTCTACTCCCTCCCGGATGGTACCGAACCCACCTACAGCTCGGTCGCCGCGCACATCGAGGACACCCTCCTCGGCCTGCTCGACGACCTCAGCCTGCCCGAGCGCCACCGGCCCCAGGCGGAATCGGTACGTGAGCGCCTGGAACACGGCCTGAACTGGTACGAGCTGCTGCCCGTGCTGGACGACCTGGCGGTGCTGATGCTGGCCATCACCGACAGTGGCCAGCACGAGTTCGAAGCCTACCTGCAACAGCTCAACGAACGCCTGGAGTCGTTCCAGAGCCACCTGCAGGAGGCCAGCGACGGCCATGCCGACAACCAGTCCGTCGAGCGCGACCTGAACAGCCAGCTGCGTGAACAGGTCGACGGCCTGCACAGCAGCGTGCAGGGCGCGGCCGACCTGGACAGCCTCAAGCACGTGCTGGAGGGCCGCCTCGAAGGCCTGCTCGGCACCATGGACGAGCACCAGCACCAGCGTGACAAGCGCGAGCAGGAGATGGCCACGCGCCTCAAGGGCCTGTCCGAGCGGGTCGCGCACATGGAGCAGGAGGCCCAGGGCTATCGCGAGCACCTGGAAGAGCAGCGGCAGAAAGCCCTGGTCGATCCGCTCACCGGCCTGCCCAACCGCGCCGCCTGGTCCGAGCGCCTGGAGCTGGAAGTCGCCGACTGGCAGGAAAAGGGCGGCCACCTGCTGATGGCGATCCTCGACCTCGACCACTTCAAGCGCATCAACGACAGCTATGGCCACCTGGCCGGCGACAAGGTCCTGAAGATCGTCGCCAACGAGCTGCGCAAGCGCCTGCGTGTCCGCGACTTCATGGCTCGCTTCGGTGGCGAGGAGTTCGTCCTGCTGATTCCGCAGACGCCCCTTGCCGGTGGTCTACAGTTGGCGGAGAGCCTGCGCGCGGCGGTGGAAGCCTGTCCGTTCCACTTCAAGGGCGAGCGGGTGACCATCACCCTGTCGGTGGGGGTCACCGCGTTCCGCTCCGGCGAGCGCAGCGATACGGTGCTCAAGCGCGCCGACGAAGCCCTGTACCGGGCCAAGCACCAGGGCCGCAACCGCGTCGAACAGGGGTGAGCGGCCTTTCCTGAGGTACGTTATGCTATTGCATTACAGACTTTTCAGGCGTCGCCCCTCTTCCATGAAAGCGTTTTTTTCCGCCCTTCTGCTCGCCTTGCTCGCCGGTTGCACCAGCGGTCCGCAGTTGCGCGTTGACCACAGCCATGTCTCGGTCAACCAGGACAGCCGTGTCCAGTTCGTCATCCTGCACTACACCAATGCCTCGCTGGAGCGTTCGCTGGCCCTGCTGACCCACGGCGAGGTCAGCAGTCACTACCTGATCGGCGATGATCGCAACGCCACCATCTATCAACTGGTCGATGAAAACCGCCGTGCCTGGCACGCCGGCGAGAGCCAGTGGGAAGGCCGTACCTGGCTGAACTCGACGTCGATCGGCATCGAGATCGTCAACCCAGGCTATACCGACACGCCGACCGGACGGGTCTGGCACCCCTACAGCGAGGCGCAGGTGCGGTCGCTGATCCTCTTGCTCAAGGACATCGCCAAGCGCAACGACATCCAGCCGCGGCACATCATCGGCCACAGCGACATCGCGCCGCTGCGCAAGCTCGACCCGGGGCCGATGTTCCCGTGGAAGCGCCTGGCCGACGAAGGGCTCGGCGTCTGGCCGGAGGCGCGGGCGGTGGTGCAGCAGCAGGCACGCTTCGCGGTCAATCCGCCCAGCGCCACCTGGTATCAGCAGCAACTGGCACGCTTTGGCTATGCCGTGCCGCAGACCGGCGAGTTCGATGTCGCCACCCGCCACGTCATCGCGGCGTTCCAGATGCGCTTCCGCCCGCAGCGCTTCGACGGACAGCCGGATGCGCAGACGGCCGCGATGCTGCAGGTCCTCAACAACCAGCACTGATCGCGCAGGCGACAGCGTCAAAAGACCGCCAAACGGCCAGGCTGACTCTCCCGGGAATTGCTATACCTCAGGTATTCAACGGGATATTTCCGATGCCACCTGCCTTGCTGCTGCGCGGCCTGTTATATCGACCCTGGCTCCTGGCAACGCTGGCAGCCTCGGCGAGCGCCATTTTGCTGTTGTTAGGCAGCCTGGGCGTGGCCATGCATCAAGTGCAGGTCAATGAAAGCCAGCAGATGAACGCCCGTGGCGAGCGTTTCCTGGAGCGTCTGGAGCAGATCTTCGGCCAGTTGCGCCAGGGCGTCGATCAGCTCCAGGCACAGCCGGTGCGTGGGTGCAGCTTCGAGATGCTTTCCGCCCTGCAACAGGTCGCCTTCAACAACCGCTTCGTCTACGAGGCGGCCTACCTGGACGATCACCAGGCCTGTTCCAACCGCCTCGACGACCGCACCTTCGAATCCCTCCCGCCTCCGGATATCCAGGGCCCCACCTACAGCTACTGGCTGAACACCAGCACCGAACCGGACGACAACCGCGCCGCGCTGATCCTCGGTCGCGGCTCGTTCCGCGTGTCCACCTCGCGCGGACACCTGACCGACGTGGTCGACCTGCCCGCCGGCGGCAGCCTGCTGGTGGTGCTCGACCGTGGGGCCCGCGCGGTGCCGGTGCTGGGCGCGGTGCAACCCTGGCCCCCGGCGGGCATCAACTGGCCCCCCGCGAGCAGCGACGCACTGATCGAACTGCCGGACCGCCTGCTCTACCGCATGCCGACCCGCTCCCCGGACTACCAACTGGTGCTCATCGCGCCACGCAGCGCCCAGCCGCTGAAGTTGAACGGGATGCTCTGGCTGCTGTTTCCCGGCAGCCTGCTGCTGGCCTGGTGCATCGGCTGGGCCGTGCTGCAACTGGTGCAGCAGAGCCGCTCGATGAGTTCCGAGCTGCAGGGCGCGCTGCGCCGTGGCGAACTGCAGGTGCTCTACCAGCCGATCTTCGAACTCAACAGCCGTCGCTGCGTCGGGGCCGAGGCCCTGGTGCGCTGGCGTCGCCCGGACGGCACCCTGACCAGTCCGGAGCTGTTCATTCCGCTGGCGGAGAACACCGGGCAGATTCGCCAGATCACCGATTTCGTCCTGCAGCGGGTGTTCGACCAGTTGGGGCAGTTGCTGCGCGCCAACCCGCAGTTGTACATCTCGGTCAACCTCGCCGCCTGCGACGTGATGGTGCCGCGCATCGGCCGGGTCGCCGCGCGGCTGCTGGCCACCCATCATGTGGCGGCGAGCCAGATCGCTTTCGAAGTCACCGAGCGCGGCCTGATCGACGTGGTGGTGGCCCGCGACAACCTCCAGGCCCTGCGCGCGGTGGGCCATCAGGTGCTGATCGACGACTTCGGCACCGGCTACTGCAGCCTCGCCTACCTGCAGACCCTGCCGGTGGACTGCCTGAAGATCGACAAGGCCTTCATCGACGCCCTTGGCCATGACGCCGCCAGCAGCGGTGTGGCCCCGCATATCATCCGCATGGCCCATGCCCTGCAATTGCGGGTGATCGCCGAAGGCATCGAGTACGAGGACCAGGCCCTGCTGCTCAACAGCGAGGGGGTCAACTATGGCCAGGGCTGGCTGTTCGCCCACCCGTTGAATGCGCGGCAGTTCGTCGAGTTGATTACCCGTGGCCGACGGCGCGGACCACGGCGGATCGACGACGAAGCCTGATCAGACAGGCAGGGCCATGTAGAACTGGGTGCCGTGTTCCGGCCGCGAATACACGCCCATGCGCCCGCCGTGCAATTGCACGATTTCCTTGCACAGCGCCAGGCCCAGGCCCGCGCCGCCTTTCTTGCGTCCGACTTGGACGAAGGGTTCGAAGATGCGTCCCTGCTGGCTGTAGGCGATGCCTTCGCCGCTGTCCTCGACACTGACGATCACCCGCTCGCCATGCCGGCGCGCCTGCAGGCGGATGTGCCCGCCCTTGCCGGTATGGCGGATGGCATTGTCCAGCAGGTTGTCCAGCACCCGGTCGAGCTGGGCGATGTCCGCCTGGATCCGCGGCAATGGCTTGCTCAGCTCGATCTGCAGGTCGATCTGCTTGCCTGCTGCCGCCCCGGCATGCCGGGTCCGCGCGCGTTCCAGCAGTTCGTCGAGGGCACAGACGCTGCGCTCGAGCTTCTGCTGGCCGCTCTGGTAGCGGGAGAAGTTGAGCAGGTCGTTGATCAGTTGGGTCAGGCGCTGCATCTCTTCGCCGATGGTGTCCAGCAGGTCGCCTTCGCGGGACTGCTCGGGAAATTTCACCCGCTCCTTGAGCAGGCCGAACGCCATGTGCATGCCGGTCACCGGCGTGCGCAACTCGTGGGAGGCGCGCAGGACGAACTCGCTGCGCACCCGTTCGAAGGCGCGTTGCTCGGTGACGTCGTGGAGCACCATCACGGCGCCGAGGATCTGCCCGTCCGGGCGGCAGACCGGGGTCAGGCTGTAGGTCAGGATGCGGGTTTCCTTGTCGATTTCCAGGTGCAGGTCTTCCGGTACCCGCTCCAGGTTGCCGCCACGCAGGACCAGGTGCAGCTGCTGGTCCAGCTCTGGACGCTGCAGGGCCTCGCCGAGACGGCTGCCGACGCGTGAGTCGTCCCAGCCCAGTTGGCGCTGGGCCACCGGGTTGAGGTGCTCCAGGCGGCCCTGGCGGTCGATGATCAGCAAGCCGTCGTCGATGCTGTCGAGCACCGCCTGCAGGCGCTGCTGGCCGGCCAGCAGTTCGTCGACGTTGGTCGCCTGGTGTTCGCGCAGAGCCTCGGCCATCAGGCCGAAGCGCTTGGTCAGCTGGTTGATTTCCAGGGCCGAGGTCACCGGCAGGGTCACGTCGAAATTGCCCAGGCCGACCTGGTCGGCGGCGCTCGCCAGCGCCTCGATGGGCTGGCCGAAGCGCCGGGCGATGCCATGGGCGGTGAGGAAACCCAGGGCCAGCACGGCCAGGGCGACCAGGCCGAGCACCCCGGACATCAGCACAGCACGGTCGCGGGAGACTTTTTCGGCATGACGGATCTGTTCCACCGCCTGCTTGTGCGACTCGATGAGCATGCCGCGCAAGGCGCTGAAGGCCTGGCCCAGCGGCTGGTCGAGGCTCAGGTTGCGCGCCGGCGAGTCGGTTTCCCGCAGGCGCTGGAGAAAGACCTGGTATTCGCTGTTGGCCTTGGCGAAGTCGCCATCGCCGGCGAACTGCTGTTCATGCTGCATGCCGTCGTCGAGCAACTGCTGGAACTGGTCCTGCAGCTCGGCCAGTACCCGCGGATCGCTGTCATCGTCAAGGATCCGGGTCAGTTGCTCGCTGAGGTTCTGTCGCAGGCGCAGGCCCATGTCGAGGACGAAGGTGTTGTTGCGGATCATCGACTGCTGCGAGCTGGCCATCTGCTGCACGCTGACCAGGCTGAGCAGCAGGCCAAGCAGGGCCACGGTAATCAGCGCGGAAATGCTCAGGAACAGCCGTGTCCGCAGCTTCATGGCCCACTTCATAGGTTGTACTGCTTGCGCTTGCGGTACAGGGTCGAGGCGTCGATGCCGAGGGTTCTGGCGGCCTGGTCGAGGGTGTCGCTGGTGGCCAGCACCGCACCGATGTGCGCGCGTTCCAGTTCGTCGAGGCTCAGCGCGGCACCGATGCGCGGGGCGTTGCTGGTGGGCTGCTCGGCCATGCCCAGGTGGCTGATCTCGACTTTCTCCTGCGGGCAGATGATGCTCGCGCGTTCGATCACGTTGCGCAGCTCGCGGATGTTGCCCGGCCAGCGGTAGTTGAGCAGCGCCGCGCGGGCTTCGTCGCTGAACGCCCGGGCCGGCCGCGAGTACTCCTTGACGAAGCGGGCGAGGAAGCGCTCGGCCAGGGTCAGGATGTCCTCGCTGCGCTCGCGCAGCGGCGGCAGGTGCAGGGTGATGACGTTGAGGCGGTAGAGCAGGTCCTCGCGGAAGCGGCCCTCGCGGACCATGTCCTCGAGGTTGAGGTTGGTCGCGGCGAGGATGCGCACGTCGGCGCGGCGGGTCACCGGATCGCCGACTCGCTCGTATTCCTTGTCCTGGATGAAGCGCAGCAGCTTGGGCTGCAGGGTCAGCGGGAAGTCGCCGATCTCATCGAGGAACAGGGTGCCGCCGTCGGCCTGGTTGACCCGGCCCAAGGTGCTTTCGCTGGCCCCGGTGAAGGCCCCGCGACTGTGGCCGAACAGCTCGCTTTCCATCAGCTCGGCGGTCAGCGACGGGCAGTTGATGGTCACGCAGGCCTTGCGCGCGCGCTTGCTCCAGCCGTGGATGGCGCGGGCCAGCTCGCCCTTGCCGGTGCCGGACTCGCCGAGGATGAGGATGTTGGCGTCGGTGGTCGCCACCTGCCGGGCGGTTTCCAGCACCACCATCATCGCCGGGCTGTGGGAGTCCAGGCCGTCCTTGGGTTTGCGCACTTCGCCTTCCAGCGCCTCCAGGCGCGCGGATAGCTGGCGCACCTCCAGCTGCTTGGCAGTGGCCAGGCGCAACTGGTCCGGGCTGCACGGTTTGACCAGGTAGTCGGCGGCACCAGCCTGGATCGCATCCACCGCGGTGTCCACGGCGGAGTGGGCGGTGACGATCACCACGCGCATCCACGGCGCCTGGATACGCATCTGGGCCAGTACATCGAGGCCGTTGTCCTCGCCCAGGCGCAGATCGAGGAAACACAGGTCGAAGACCTGGCGTTGCAACAGCGTCTCGGCCTGCGCTGCACTGTTGGCGGTCGCGACGGTATAACCCTCGTCCTCCAGGCAATAGCGGAAGGTACGCAAGATGGCGGACTCGTCGTCCACCAGCAGAATGCGGCCTTGAGGGTCAGGGGCTGACTCCATTTTCCTGCGCTCCTTAGGAATTGTCTTGGTTAGTGTCGGAAAAATCGGGCAAGTTGCATGGTCGATTCTGATTCATTCCTCTTCCTGCATGCTAGCTCGCGTTTTCCGACCGTCTGTCGGAGATTTTGACGCGGAAAAACCGTCACCCGTCATGCAAAACGCACGACCGCGCCAGGGGGGATCGTGCAGGATGCGCCCTGCGTGCTTTTTCGTTGTTATGCAAGCTATTGATTTATAACGAAAAATTCAATCAATCAAGGCTGGCATGCAGGCTGCAATGACCCTTCCAGGTCATAACAAGATGCAGCAAGAGGAGCCCGGCACATGAAACGCAACCACGCCGCCCTGGTGCTTATTTCGCCACACCTTCTGCGTCAGGCGCTGTTTCTCGCCCTGGCGTTGCTGTTGACCCTGGTCGCCGGGCAGTTGCATCACGCCTGGCAGATGAAACAGGTCGACAGCCAACTCGCCATCCAGGCCGTGCGTATTCATGAAAGTCGCGCAGTCCACTTGCCAACCGCTCCCGTCATGCGCTCCCAAGCGCTGCCTGCCGCCGGTGCGCAGGAAACCGCACCGGTCGAACGCTGGGTGTTCTAAGCGCGATCGGCACCGGACCCTTTCCAAAACAGAAGGAGAAACACCATGTTGAGTTGGGCCATCACCTTCCTGATCATCGCCATTGTCGCTGCCGTGCTGGGCTTCGGTGGTATCGCCGGCGCCGCTACCGGTATCGCGAAGATCCTCTTCATTATCTTCCTGGTGCTGTTCGTGGCTTCCTTCTTCTTTGGTCGTCGCGGTCGAGGCTGAGTCAATGAAAGGCGTGATACGCAACGCCCTGGCCGTCGCCCTGTTGCTGGGTGGCGGTTCGGCGGCAATGGCGGCCAATGACGGCCAGGTCCGGGCCAGCGAACTGCTCGGCTCGGACCCCGAGTATCGGGAAACCTGGCAGGACGTGGTCAAGAAAGAGGAACGCCTGCCCGATTGGGTGATCAATCTGAGCGGCGTGTCCGAACAGCAGATGTCCGCGGTCGAGGAAGACGGCGACAAGTACCTGGTGGGGCCGGTCTGCGAAAGCGCCGGCAAGTGCCTGAACAAGCGCCTGGTCGTGGCATTCAGCTGGGACAAGGACAAGGCCTACGGCATGCTGGTGGAGGTACCCGAAGGGCTGCCTGCCGACAAGTCGCCGACCCGCCACGCCGACTACCGCTGGCTCGGCAAGCCCGACGAGGGCATGCAGGCCATGCTCAAGGAGCAGCTCAAGCGTGATCCGAACTGGTACTGAGGCGCCGCCGGGCGCATCGGTGCTCTAGAGGAAGCTGAACTTTTCTGTCGTTCTGGCTTCCATGTTGCGGCCGCCCGAGGAAGGTGACCGCATGACCAAGGGGCCGGGTCGCTCTGATCGATGCAGGATCGGAGGGGCCTAGGGGTACAAGGAGTGCCTCCGACGAGGGCCGGGTCAGGCAAGCAATGCCGGGAGCGGGTCTGTCAGGGTGTCCTGGAACGGGACGACTCGAGCGGACTGCCCCGGCTGCATCCTCCCCCATCATTTTTTCGCGACAGGCGGCAGATCGGCCATCCGCTCGTCCGTCCGGGAAATTTTTTTCGTCCTTTTTCTGACGCACCCAAGGGTGTTTTCCACCCATTCGGATTGTCGAACACTGACATTTTCGGTTGCCGGATTACCCTGTGAATCTGCCGAAATATGGCGGATGGGCCCTATTCGGGATTCCGAACGCCTCGCTTCCAACCCCGTGAGACGCCCGTTTTTTGGCAAAAAAGTCATGCCGATTCGGCATAGGCTACTCGTTTCCGGCATTAGACTGAGCCCCTTCCCGCCTGAATAGTTGCGCCTTTTTTCGCCAGCCAGCGTTCCCTTCCGAGCGCTTGCGACGACCTTCTGCGGAGCCGTTGGCGGTTGCCGAAGATGTTTCCAGATTGGCTTTCAGCCGCTCTGGAATGCCGGTTACAGCGCAATGCCCGTGTCCACTTGAAGAAAAAGGTAATGACATGAAGAAGGCAAGACTGAGCCTCGCCTGGCAGATCCTCATCGGTCTGGTGCTGGGTATCGCCATCGGCGCCCTGCTGAATCACTTCAGTGCGGAAAAGGCATGGTGGATCAGCAATGTGCTGCAGCCTGCCGGTGACATCTTCATTCGCCTGATCAAGATGATCGTCATCCCGATCGTGATCTCTTCGCTGATCGTGGGTATCGCCGGGGTTGGCGATGCGAAGAAACTTGGCAGTATCGGCCTCAAGACCATCATCTACTTCGAGATCGTCACCACCATCGCGATCGTCGTCGGCCTGGTCCTGGCCAACCTGTTCCACCCGGGCGCCGGCATCGACATGAGCACCCTGGGCACCGTGGACATCTCCAAGTACCAGGCCACTGCGGCCGAGGTGCAGCATGAGCACGCGTTCATCGAGACCATCCTCAACCTGATCCCGTCGAACATCTTCGCGGCGCTGATGCGTGGCGAGATGCTGCCGATCATCTTCTTCTCGGTGCTGTTCGGCCTGGGCCTGTCGAGCCTCAACGCGGAGATCCGCGACCCGCTGGTGAAGACCTTCCAGGGCGTTTCCGAAGCCATGTTCAAGGTCACCCACATGATCATGAACTACGCCCCGATCGGCGTGTTCGCCCTGATCGCCGTGACCGTCGCCAACTTCGGTTTCGCCTCGCTGCTGCCGCTGGCCAAGCTGGTGCTGCTGGTGTACTTCGCCATCGCCTTCTTCGCCTTCATGGTGCTGGGCCTGGTGGCGCGCCTGTTCGGCTTCTCGATCATCAAGCTGATGCGCATCTTCAAGGACGAACTGGTCCTGGCCTACTCCACCGCAAGCTCCGAGACCGTACTGCCGCGGGTCATCGAGAAGATGGAAGCCTACGGTGCGCCGAAGGCCATCTGCAGCTTCGTGGTGCCGACCGGCTACTCGTTCAACCTCGACGGCTCGACCCTGTACCAGAGCATCGCGGCGATCTTCATCGCCCAGCTGTACGGCATCGACCTGTCCATCAGCCAGCAGTTGCTGCTGGTCCTGACCCTGATGGTCACCTCCAAGGGCATCGCCGGCGTGCCGGGCGTTTCCTTCGTGGTCCTGCTGGCGACCCTGGGCAGCGTGGGCATTCCGCTGGAAGGCCTGGCCTTCATCGCCGGTGTCGACCGCATCATGGACATGGCGCGTACCGCCCTGAACGTGATCGGCAACGCCCTGGCGGTCCTGGTCATCGCCCGTTGGGAAGGCATGTACGACGCCGAGAAAGGCCAGAAGTACTGGAACTCGCTGCCGCACTGGCGCAGCAAGGAAGCGGTTGCCGAAGGCAAGACCGTCAATTCCTGATCCCGCCTGAATGAACAAGGCCCCGACTCGTCGGGGCTTTTTGCTTTTTGAGTTTCAAGCTCCAAGCTGCAAGTCATGAGAAAAAGCTTCTACGCCACGCGCTGTTCTTTCTTGCAGCTTGCCGCTTATGGCTTAAAGCTCAAGGCGCCCGCTATCATTCAGCCCATCTTCAAGGGGACATTCGGATGCTCAACGGCCTGTGGCTTGGTTTCTTCGTGGTAGCGGCCATTTCGGCGCTGGGGCAATGGCTGGTGGGGGGCAATGCGGGAATCTTCGCCGCGATGGTGGAGAGCATCTTCGCCATGGCCAAGCTGTCGGTCGAGGTCATGGTCCTGCTGTTCGGCACCCTGACCCTGTGGCTGGGCTTCCTGAAGATCGCCGAGCAGGCCGGGATCGTCGAGTGGCTGGCCAAGGTCCTCGGCCCGCTGTTCCGTCGCCTGATGCCGGAAGTGCCGCCCGGGCACCCGGCCCTCGGCCTGATCACCCTGAACTTCGCCGCCAACGGCCTGGGCCTGGACAACGCCGCCACGCCCATCGGCCTCAAGGCCATGCGCGCGCTGCAGGAACTGAACCCCAGCCCGACCACGGCGAGCAACGCGCAGATCCTCTTCCTGGTGCTCAACGCCTCGTCGCTGACCCTGCTGCCGGTGACCATCTTCATGTACCGCGCCCAGCAAGGCGCGATCGACCCGACCCTGGTGTTCCTGCCGATCCTGCTCGCCACCAGTTGCTCGACCCTGGTCGGCCTGCTCTCGGTGGCGATCGTCCAGCGCCTGCGCCTGTGGGACCCGGTGGTACTCGCCTACCTGGTGCCCGGCGCGCTGCTGCTGGGGGCGTTCATGGCCTTCCTGGCCGGGCTGTCGGCCACGGCCCTGGCGCACCTGTCGTCGATCCTCGGCAACCTGACCCTGTTCGGCCTGATCATGCTGTTCCTGCTGATCGGCGCGCTGAAGAAGGTGAAGGTGTACGAAACCTTCGTCGAAGGCGCCAAGGAAGGCTTCGACGTGGCGAAGAACCTGCTGCCCTACCTGGTGGCGATGCTCTGCGCGGTCGGCGTGCTGCGTGCCTCAGGGGCCCTGGAGTTCGGCCTGGAAGGCATCCGCCACACGGTGGAATGGCTGGGCTGGGACACCCGCTTCGTCGACGCCCTGCCCACGGCGATGGTCAAGCCGTTCTCCGGCAGCGCGGCGCGGGCCATGCTGATCGAGACCATGCAGACCCATGGCGTCGACAGCTTCCCGGCACTGGTGGCGGCCACCGTGCAGGGCAGCACCGAAACCACCTTCTACGTGCTGGCGGTGTACTTCGGCGCCGTCGGCATCCAGCGCACCCGCCACGCCGTTGGCTGCGCCCTGCTGGCCGAGCTGGCCGGGGTGCTGGGCGCGATCTTCGTCTGCTACTGGTTCTTCGGCTGATACCGGCTGGCCTGGGCCACGGTCCAGTCCAGCAGTTGCGCCATCGCCCGGTCGGTGGCCTGCCCCAGGCCGTCGACCACCGCCGCCACGTGCTTGTCGCCCAGCGGCTGGCGCACTTCGAAGCGTCGGCTGACCAGGATGCGCTGGCTGCGCCCTTCCACCAGCCGCGCATCCAGGCGGATCACCGCGTCGATGCCCTGGGCCGTGTACTCGCTCTGGAACGCCTGCAGCTCGCCCACCAGCTCGAAATCCGCTTGCAGGTTGCTGTCGTCGGCGCTCAGTCGCGTCACCCGGCCATCGCGCTGGAAGGCGTCGAGGATGCGGTTGCGCAGCAGTGCCGGGGCCGGGTCGGTCCAGCGCGCGCCCTTGTAGCTGCTGAGCACGTCGCCCTGCGGCACCACGGCGATGCGCGGCACGTTCAGGGCATCGCTGGTGATCGGCTTGTTGACCCGCAGCGACCAGTTCACCGGCGCCGCGCTGGACGCCGCCGTCTGCGCCGGCAGGCGATAGACCTCGGCGTTCTCCGCCTCGGGCAGGATCGAGCAGGCGCTGCTCAGGCTGATCAGCAGGGCCAGGGACAGACGGCTGGCGAGTCTCATGGCTCGAACTCCTTGCTTTGGTCACGGCCGAGCAGGTAGCCGCTGGGGTTGGCTTCAAGGCGACGGGAAATGGCCTTGAGCGAATTGAGGGTGTCACGCAGCTCACGCAGTGCCGGGGACAGGTCGCGGAAGCCCTGGGCGCCGCTGTCGAGGGCCTCGCGGTTGCTTTCCAGCAAGGCGTTGAGGGTCGCGGTGCTCTGCGCCAGCGACTGCATGGCCTGGTTGGCGTTGTCGGCGATCTGCGGACCACGGCTGCCGAGCAGCTGGTTGGCGTTGCGCATCAGCTCGCTGGTCTGGGCCATCGCGGCGCTGGCCTGCTGGCCGAGATTGGACAGCTGCTTGATCGCCTGGCTGATGTCTGCGCGCTGATCGGCGACGGCGCCGGTGGTCTGCTGGAGGTTTTCCAGGGTGGCGCTGAGGCGGTCGGTGTTTTCCCGGGAGAACAGACGGTTGGCGTTGTGCAGCAGCAGGTTGATGTTGGTCACCAGGTCGCTGCTGTCGTTGAGCAGGCGCGAGATTGGCGACGGCGAGGCGACGATCACCGGTAGCTTGCCGCCCTTGCCTTCCAGCGGCGGGCTTTCCGGGGTGCCGCCGCTGAGCTGAATCAGCGAGGTTCCGGTGACGCCGGTCAGGGTCAGCTTGGCCTGGGTGTCCTGCTTGATCGGGGTGTCGGCATTCAGGCGGATGTGCGCCAGTACCCGGCGCGGGTCGTTGGGGTCGAGGCGCAGGCTCATCACGTCGCCGACCTTGATCCCGCTGTACTGCACGGCGCTGCCGCGGGACAGGCCGGTCACCGCCTCGTTGAACACCACCTCGTAGTCCTTGAACGTTGCATCGACGCTGGACTTGGCCAGCCACAGGCCAAAGAGCATGGCGCCGGCCACCACCAGCACGGTGACCAGACCGATCAGCACATGATGTGCGCGGGTTTCCATCTCACTTCTCCTTCAGCGCTGTCGCGGCGTCCAGCGCCGCACGGCCACGCGGGCCATGGAAATACTCGTGGATCCACGGGTCGTCGGTTGCCGCGACCTGCTCGATCGGCGCGGCCACCAGCACCTTCTTCTGCGCCAGCACGGCGACGCGGTCGCTGATGGTGTAGAGGGTGTCGAGGTCGTGGGTGATGAGGAACACGCTCAGGCCCAGGGCGTCGCGCAGGGTCAGGATCAACTGGTCGAACGCCGCGGCACCGATCGGGTCGAGGCCGGCGGTGGGTTCGTCGAGGAACAGGATGTCCGGGTCCAGGGCCAGGGCGCGGGCCAGGGCGGCGCGCTTGATCATGCCGCCGGACAGCGAGGCGGGAAACTTGTCCGCCGCCGACTGCGGCAGGCCGGCCAGGGCCAGCTTGACCCCGGCCAGGTGCTCGGCGTCGTCGCGGCTCAGGCCCGCGTGCTCGATCAGCGGCAGGGCGACGTTCTCGGTGACGGTCAGCGAGGAGAACAGCGCGCCCTTCTGGAACAGCACGCCGAAGCGCCGCTCGATCAGCGAGCGCTGCTGGTCGCTGGCGCCGGCCAGGTCCTCGCCGAACACCCGCACCTGGCCTTCGTTGGGCCGGCGCAGGCCGACGATGCTGCGCAGCAGCACCGACTTGCCGCTGCCGGAGCCGCCGACCACGGAGAGGATCTCGCCGCGGTACAGATCGAGGTCGAGGTTTTCATGCACGCTCTGCGGGCCGAAGCGGTTGCACAGGCCGCGGACCTCGATGACCTTTTCCCGTCTGTCGTCGCTCACCAGCCCATCTCCATGAAGAACAGCGCGGCCACAGCGTCGAGCATGATCACCACGAAGATCGACTGGACCACCGCCGAGGTGGTGTGGGCACCGACGGATTCGGCGCTGCCGCTGACCTTGAAGCCCTCGAGGCAGCCGATGGCGGCGATCAGAAAGGCGAAGAACGGCGCCTTGAGCAGGCCGACCAGGAAGTGCTGCACGCCGATATCGCTCTCCAGCAGCGAGAGGAACATCGCCGGCGAGATGTCCAGCGACAGCGCACAGACCACGCCACCCCCGACGATGCCGCAGAGCATGGCGAGGAAGGTCAGCAGCGGCAGGGCGATCAGCAGCGCCAGGACCCTGGGGATCACCAGCATTTCCACCGGGTCGAGGCCCAGGGTGCGGATCGCGTCGATCTCCTCGTTGGCCTTCATCGAGCCGATCTGCGCGGTGAACGCGCTGGCGGTGCGGCCGGCCATGAGGATGGCGGTGAGCAGCACGCCGAACTCGCGCAGGAAGGAGAACGCCACCAGGTCCACGGTGAAGATGCTGGCGCCGAAGCTGGCCAGCACCGTGGCCCCGAGGAAGGCCACCACGGCACCGACCAGGAAGGTCAGCAGGGCGACGATGGGCGCGGCGTCGAGGCCGGTCTGTTCGATGTGGGCGACCACCGGGGTGACGCGCCAGCGTTTCGGCTGGAAAGCGCGGCTGGCCAGGGTGGCGATGATCAGGCCGATGAAGCCGAGCAACTGCCGGCCGTCTTGGTAGAGGGTGTCCACCGCGGCGCCGATGCGCGCCAGCAGCAGGGTCATCACCGGAATCTCCGGATGCCGCGGCGGGATGCAGAACTCGTTGAGCGACCATTGCACGCTGTGCAGCAGGTGGCGGCTGGCCTCCGGCAGCGGGCTGTCGGCTTCCAACTGCTTGAGGCGCTGCGGGCCGAGCAGTTCCACCAGCAGCGAGGCGCCCGCGGTGTCGAGCTTGCCGAGCTGGCTCAGGTCCACGGCGGCGTCCTGGTCACAGGTGCCAGCAAGGGCGCTGATGCTGTGCTTGAGGCTGGCGTAGCTGGCCAGGGTCCAGTCGCCGCTGAGCCGCAGGCAGGGCGGGCTGCTACTGGTGTCGAGGATGGCGCTGGCGGGGCTGGGAATGCGGGTCATAGGCTCCGTTCGTCCATGGGCGCTCTAGTGCGCCGCCCGACAGCATAGCGCCATCAGTTGGCTGGCGCTTGACTGTCATCCACCACACGGAAACGCAGCACACCGATGACCTGGCCATCTTCCGTCAGCACCCGCACCTGCCAGCGCCCCACCGGGTTGCCCGGGAACACCTGCTTGTGGGTCCAGGCGCGGTAGCCTTCCTTGCGTCCGCCGTTGATGTCCAGGGCGATGCGGTCCACCTCTTTGCCGTTGAACTGCCAGACGTGATAGATCCGCTCGTTGAGCCCGCGCGGTGCCTTGATCGCGGTGTAGGCGTAGAGCCCGGCACTGCGGATCTGGCTGGCCGGGACCTCCTTGAGACTCTCTCCCGGCGTGCGGTTCTGCACCTGGGTGCTGATCGCCACTTCGGTCATCCACAGGGTCGCCGGCGGTACCCAGGAACGCAGCAGCCAGCCGGCGCCGCCCACCGCCAGGGTCACCAGCACCAAGGCCACGCCGCGCCGCCAGTGGTTGATCGGGAAGCTGCTGGCCAGGCTCGGGAAGGACAGCAGCATGGCGGTGCCGAGGGCCAGCTTGAAGCTTTGCGCGGTGGTCAGGTGGAGGATGATCGGCAGCGCGGTGAGCATCGCCGCGAACAGGGTCAGGGTGTGCAGGGCCATGAACAGCCAGCGCCGGGGCGCCACCCACTTGTAGTACAGCGGGTCGATGATCGACACCAGCCCCGCGGCACCGAGCAGCCCGGTGAAGACCAGCTGGCCGCTGTTCCAGGTGGTGGTGACGAAGAAGAACGGCAGGACGAAGAACAGGCTTTCCTGGTGGATCATCTGCGTCGCGTAGCGCAGCAGCGGCTGCGGGATCTCGCGCTTGAAGGTGCGGCTGAAGAGCTCGGTGAAGCTGTTTTCCAGCATCAGCCAGACCCAGCTCACCAGCATCAGGATGGCGACCCAGCTGGCCAGGCTTTCCTGGCGGTCGACGAGGATGAAACTGCCGATGCCGGAGATGAAACCACCGAGTGCGATGACCCCGGGATAGCGCTTGATCAGTTCGATGAGGCGCTGGACGTAGATTGGCATTTGGGGGTGTTCGCAGAGGTCTGAAAAAAACAGTTACAAGGATACCTCGGTTTTCGTCTATCAGGGCCTCATCGCTGCGCTGCGTCGATCCGAAAAGCCGGCTCCCCGTGGGCGCTGGCTTGCCAGCGATGACGGCCTCAGGTCCTGCGCCGATACCAGATGCCCCCCGCGATCACCACCAGCAGCAGCGCCGACACACCGATCCAGAACAGCTGGTCATACCCCAGCAACGGCTTCTCCACCCTCACCCAGCCGCTGCCCTTGAACAGCAGGCGCATCGCCTGGTTGGCCTCCTCCAGGCTCACCCCGCGCATGCGCTGCGCCGGATCGACGAAGCGTCCGTCGGCGTAGCCGTTCAGCGCTCCCCAGTAGTAGTCCGCCAGGGCGCTGTTGCCCTGACTGGTCCAGGCCTCGCGGGCGATGGCCGCGGTCCTGGTCCGCTCGAAGGTGCGCGGGTCCAGGCCGTCCTTGCGCAGGCGCTCGAGCATGGCCTCGACCACCTCCCGGGCCTCGTCCACCTGGTCCCGCTCCAGATCGGCATTCAGGCTGAGCAGACCACTGTCGCCGAAGCTCTCGCGCTGGCTCCAGGGGCCGTAGGACAGGCCGTGCTTGAGGCGCAGCTCGTCGTACAGCGCCCAGTCCAGGTAGCGTTGCAGCAGCTCCAGGGTCTCGTCGTGCTCGTTGTCCAGCACAGGTTCGAGGAAGATCCAGCTCAACCGCGCGCTGTTGCCCAGCAGGCCGTGGATCAGCGTGCGGCTGGCCTCGGCCGGGTGGGTGACGCCGTCCAGCGCCCGGCGCTCGGCCGGCTCCACCGGCTCCAGCTCGCCATAGGTGCGTTCCAGGTAGGCCGGGAGGACCCGGTCGATGCCGCCGACGACGATCAGCGTCATGTTGTTCGGCGCATACCAGCGCTTGCGCACCGCGTCCACCTGCTCGACGGTCATGTCCTCGACGCTGGAGCGCTCGGCGCACTTCAGGCCCAGCTCCACCGCCAACTGGTCGCTGGAGCGCTGGCCGAGGTCCTGGCGATCGATCCAGCGCTGCAGGTGCGAGTAGTGGCCGCCATCCTCGCGCTCGACGATGCGCCGGGACAGCGCCAGGGCATCGTCGTCGATCTGGGTCTGCTGGATGATCGCCAGCAGCAGGTCGAGGACCTTGCGCTGGTTGCGCGCCGGCGCCTCGATGACGAAGGTGGTGTCGGCACTGCTGGTGTAGGCGTTCCATTCGCCGCCGAGTGCCTGCATGCGCCGTTCCAGGCCGCCCTCGCCGCTGTCGTCGACGCCGCTGAACAGCAGGTGTTCGAGCAGGTGCGGCAGCTCCTTCTGCTCGCAGGGGAAGTCATCGAAGCCGATGCCCACCACCAGGCGGATCGACACGTGGTCGCGTTCGTAGCCGGGCTTGAGCAGCACCTGCAGGCCATTGGGCAGCAGGTAGCCCTCGACCTGGTTGCGATCGAGGGCAAAGCCGGGGGCACAGCCCAGCAACAGGCAGACGAAGATCAGGCAACGCATGGAGAACTTCCTTGAACCGGTTCGAGGCGGCATCGGGTCACGACGAAGGCGTTTCGTCCGGCACGTTGTCGAGGAGCAATCCGCCCGTGTCGTGACCACCGAGTACCACATAAGCACTGCTACAGAACAATGAATTCAGCCGTTTCATGTCGGCGATCAGCTCCAGGTGCAGCGAGCTGGTCTCGATGCTTTGTACCACCTTGCGTTGCAGGCGGCTGACGTGGGCATGGGCCAGGCGCCGTTCCTGGGCACGAAAGCGGCGTTTCTCGCGCAACAGCTGGCGCGCGCTTTCCGGGTCGGCACTGAGGAACACCGACAGGCCCAGGCGCAGGTTGGCCAGCAACTGGTGCTGCAGGCCGGTCAATTCCTCCAGGCCGACCTCGGAGAACTCGCGGCGTTGCGAGGTCTTCTGCTGCTGGATCTTGCGCAGCATGCGTTCGATCAGGTCGCTGGCCATCTTCAGGTTCAGCGCCAGCTCGATGATCTCGGCCCAGCGCTGGCTGTCCTGGTCGCTGAGGTCTTCCCGCGGCATCTGCGCCAGGTACAGCTTGATCGCGTTGTAGAGCGCCTCGACGTCGTCGCCGAGCACGCGGATTTCCTGGGTGAGCGTGGTCTGGGTACCGCGCAGCACGCCGTGCATGGCTTCCAGCATGCTGTCCACCAGGTCGCCCAGGCGCAGGGTCTCGCGCACCGCGTTGGCCAGGGCCAGGCTCGGCGTGGCGAGGGCGGCGGGGTCGAGGTGGCGCGGGGTGGTGTGGCCGTTGGTTTCCGGGCGCTCGGGCAGCAGCCAGGCACAGACCCGCGCCATCACGCCGACCGTGGAGAGCAGCGTCAGGCAGCGCAGGGTGTTGTAGAGCACATGGAAACCGATCACCAGTTCGGCGGGGTGCAGGTTCAGGCCGTCCATCCAGTCGACCAGCGGGTGCAGCAGCGGGATGGTCAGCAGCAGGCCGATCAGCTTGTACAGCAGGCTGCCCAGGGCTACCTGGCGCCCGGCGTTGTTGCGCATGCTGGTGCTGATGAAGGCCAGCAGGCCGCTGCCGATGTTGGCGCCGATCACCAGGCCGATGGCCACCGGCAGGCCGATCACCCCGGCCCCGGTCAGCGTCGCGGTGAGCAGCACGGCGGCCAGGCTGGAGTAGGAAATCATCGCGAACAGGGCGCCGACCAGGGCATCCAGCAGGATGTCGCCGGTCAGCGAGGCGAACAGCACCTTCACGCCGTGGGCCGTGGTGATCGGCGTGGCGGCTTCGACGATCAGTTGCAGGGCCAGGATGATCAGGCCCAGGCCGATGCCGACGCGGCCGAGTTGCCCGGCACGGGTCTGCTTGCGCGACAGGAAGAAGATCACCCCGAGGAAGATCAGCAGCGGCGACAGCCACGACAGGTCGAGGGTCAGCACCCGCGCCATCAGCGCGGTACCGACGTCGGCACCGAGCATGATCGCCAGGGCCGGGGTCAGCGCCATGAGGCCCTGGCCGACGAAGGAGGTGACCAGCATCGCCGTGGCGTTGCTGCTCTGCACCAGGGCCGTGACCAGGATGCCGGCGACGAACGCCAGCGGCCTGCGCGCCATGTTCTGGCTGATGACGCGGCGCAGGTTGGAGCCGTAGACCCGCAGGATCCCGGTCCGGACGATGTGCGTGCCCCAGATCAGCAGGGCGACGGCGGATAGCAGGTTGAGCAGGGTGAGCATGCTCGGCCCCCCTTTTTCCATGCCCCCAGCAGGGGGCCAATGAGATGGGTGCGGTGTGGAGCCCGGGCCTTGGCAGCGGCCGTTTTTTCCGGTGCTCACATAAGCTTTAGTCCGCCAGACGCCATGGCGCCAGCAGGTATTCCCCTGACGCAGAAAGAAAAAAGGCCCCGAGAGGGGCCTTGATTCAGCAACTGGCCAGTATTACTGACCCGGGATGTCCTTGCGAAGTTTCACCGGTTCGCTCTGTTCCTGGTTGCGCTTCTTCGCCATGGCGGTGCGCATGCGGATGTTGATCGCTTCCACGGCCAGGGAGAAGGCCATGGCGAAGTACACGTAGCCCTTCGGCACGTGGACGTCGAAGGCTTCGGCGATCAGCACGGTACCGACCACGATCAGGAACGACAGGGCGAGCATCTTCAGCGACGGGTGCTGGTCGATGAAGTCGCTGATGGCCTTGGCGCAGAGCATCATCACCAGCACGGCGACGATGATCGCGGCGATCATCACCGGCACGTGGGAAACCATGCCCACCGCGGTGATCACCGAGTCCAGGGAGAACACGATGTCGATGATGGCGATCTGCACGATGGTGAACAGGAACTTGCCGCCGCCGCCGGAGCTTGGCTCGTCGGCGCTTTCGTCCTCGCCCTCGAGGCCGTGGTAGATCTCCTGGGAGCTCTTCCACAGCAGGAACAGGCCGCCGAAGAACAGGATCAGGTCACGCCCGGAAATGCCCTGGCCGAACACGTGGAACAGGTCGTCGGTGAGGCGCATGACCCAGGTGATCGAGAGCAGCAGCATGATCCGCGTGACCATGGCCAGGGCCAGGCCGAAGATCCGGGTGCGCTGTTGCATGTGCTTGGGCATGCGGCTGACCAGGATCGAGATCATGATGATGTTGTCGATCCCGAGCACGATTTCGAGTGCGGTCAGGGTGAAAAAGGCAACCCAGATTTCCGGGCTGGTCAGCCATTCCATGTTTGTTCCTTCGAGCGTAAGACGTCGCGCGCCGGATCAGCGCGCGAACGGGTTGGGTGGTTCTGTTATTACAGGCTACTGAACAACGGGAAAATTCCCATGAGCAGCGCGGCGAACATTATGCACAGGCAGACTAGCACTGCCCATTTCAAGGTGAAGCGCTGGTGGTCGCCGAACTCGATACCGGCCAGGGCCACCAGCAGGTAGGTCGAGGGTACCAGCGGGCTGAGCAGGTGCACCGGTTGGCCGACGATCGAGGCGCGGGCCATTTCCACTGCCGAGATGCCGTAGTGGCTGGCGGCTTCGGAGAGCACCGGCAGCACGCCGTAGTAGAAGGCATCGTTGGACATGAAGAAGGTGAACGGCATGCTCACGATCGCCGTGATCACCGCCAGGTAAGGGCCCAGGGCATCCGGGATGACCGCCAGCAGGCTCTTGGACATGGCTTCGACCATGCCGGTGCCGGAGAGGATGCCGGTGAAGATGCCGGCGGCGAAGATCAGCCCGGTCACCGCCAGGACGCTGCCGGCGTGGGCGGCGATGCGGTCTTTCTGCTGCTGCAGGCACGGGTAGTTGACGATCATGGCGATACTGAAGGCGATCATGAACAGCACCGGCAGTGGCAGCAGGCCGGCGATCAGCGCGGCCATCAGGGCCGCGGTCAGGGCACCGTTGAACCACAGCAGTTTCGGACGGCGGGCATCGGGGTACTGCGACACGGTGATCTCGCTGTGGTCGATCTCGTCGCCCGGCAGGTGCAGTTCGCCCAGGCGGGCACGTTCGCGCTTGCCGTACATGTAGGCGATGGCGAGGATGGCCACGACACCGGCGAGCATGGCCGGGATCATCGGCACGAAGATGTCCGACGGATCGACGTGCAGGGCGCTGGCGGCACGGGCGGTCGGGCCGCCCCAGGGGGTCATGTTCATCACCCCGCCGGCGAGGATGATCAGGCCGGCCATGATCCGCGGGCTCATGCCCAGGCGGCTGTACAGCGGCAGCATGGCGGCGCAGCAGATCATGTAGGTGGTGGCGCCGTCACCGTCGAGGGACACCACCAGGGCCAGTACCGCGGTGCCGACCGAGACTTTCAGCGGGTCGCCCTTGACCAGCTTGAGGATCTTGCGCACGGCCGGGTCGAACAGGCCGGAGTCGATCATCAGGGCGAAGTACAGGATGGCGAACATCAGCATGACGCCGGTCGGCGCGAGCTTGCTGATGCCTTCCAGCATCATCGGGCCGATCTTGGCGGAGAAGCCGCCGAACAGGGCGAACAGGATCGGTACCAGGATCAGGGCGATCAAGGCCGAGAGGCGCTTGGTCATGATCAGGTACATGAATGTGATGACCATGGCGAAGCCGAGGAAGGTCAGCATGGGAGTACTCCAGGCGTGGTGCGTCGGGATGGGGACGTGACGGACGGATCAGCGCGTTGGGCGCCGGGTCTGGAGTAGCGGAGGGAATTGCGGGCGCAGGTAGGTACGGAAGGACATCGGGAATCACCATTGTTCTTGTTGAGTAGGCCGGGCTCCTGTAAATCGGGATGCCCTGGCGCGCCGGTCGCTATGCCGGTGGTGAGGCGATGCTAAGGGGCTAAGCTTTCAGCCAGCTTTCGAGGCTGAAAGCTTCATTTTTCGATCTTGATGGCCTCATCGTCGGCAAGTCGACTCCCACAGGGTTCTGGGCCAGCCGTACTATCTGTGCTCGGCGCGGCCATCCTGTGGGAGCTGGCTTGCCAGCGATGACGCCATTGAAAACACCAGAAAAATCACTGAGTCCCGCGAAGGAGTGCTCACCGAGATGAGCCCATACCAAGAAGGCGGCTGCCACTGCGGCGCCCTGCGCTACCGGGTCGACGCTCCGCTGAGCGACGTCGCCCATTGCCATTGCTCGATCTGCCGCAAGGTCTCCGGCGGCCTGCTGATCACCTGGGCCACGGTGCCCTGCGGCGCTTTCCAATGGCTGGCCGGCACGCCGCAGCGCTACGACTCGTCCGCCAGTTGCGTGCGCTACTTCTGCAGTCGCTGCGGCGCCCATCTGGCCCTGACCACCGACCTGAGTCCGGAAACCATCGATATCACCGTCGCGACCCTCGACGATCCGGCCTCCGTGCGCCCCGACCGGCATATCTGGACCGAAAGCCGCCTGCCCTGGCTGCACCTGGATGAGCAGTTGCCCGGTGAGGCCCACGAGACGCTCTGAGCTCAGGGCAGTTCCAGCCCGCCCGCCGCCTTGTGCAGCGTGCGCAGGTGCGTGCCGATCAGCCGGGTGTTGGCTTCCACCGCGCGGATTTGCGCATCACGCTCCGGGCCCAGCAATGCCCGGGCTTCCTTGTCCAGATCGCTGCTCAGGCTCTGCAACCGGGCCTGGCGCTTGCTGCTGCTTGCCTCCAGTTCGCGCCGTTCGTCCGCCTGGGGCAGGCCGTAACCGCCCTGCCCCAGCAACTCCGCGGGTTTACTGAGGAAGCCACTGTTGGCGAGGATCTGCTGCAGGGTCTTGTTGGCCTTGTCGACGCTGCCGTCATTGCCGGCACGCCCGCTCAGGTAGCGCTGCTTGACCTCGTCCTGGGCCAGCAGCAGTTGCCGGCGCAACGCCGCCTGTTCCAGCAGCAGCATGGCGGCGCTGGTGCGCAGGTCGGCGCGCTCGAACCAGCTGCGGCGTTGTTCGGCAGGCTGTTCGAGCCAGGCTTCGACGCTGTCCTGGGGGATCGGCAACTGCTGCTTGAGCACCTTGAACATCGCTTCGAAACGGTCGCGGTAGGAGTCGAAGCGATAGCCCAGGCGCAGGGCTTCGCGAGGGTCGTCGAGCACGCTGGTGTCGGCCAGGCCACGGCCCTCGAGCACCTCCAGCAGGCCATTGGGCATGATGTTGTCGAGGCTGGTCAGGCGCGGGTTGGCGGTGCCGCTGCGCAGCAGCTTGAGGGTTTCCACCGCGCAGTTGTTGGACAGGAAGTAGTAGTTGCCGTCGTAGCTCCAGTGCATTTCCAGGGCCTGGCGCACGAGGTTTTCCAATTCCTCGCGGGACAGCTTCAGCGGCACCGAGGACAGGCTGCGCAGCTCGGTCTTGGTGTATTCGTCGATGACCTGGCCCAGTGGCAGCACGAACAGCCGCGAGGGATAGGCGCCCACCAGGCCGCCCCAACTGGACAGTTGTACGTCGTTGACGAACGCCCGGTACGACAGCACCAGGTGCTGGTCCAGGTCCAGCCGGCAGTCCGGGCCCCGCGGGCGGCCCGGCGCGCAGATCACCAGGCGCAGCATGCTGTGGCCCCAGCGGCTGACCCAGTTCTGGTTGGCCTCGGCCAGCAGGTAGTCGACGGCGTAGACCCGCTCCGGATCGATCTGCCCGAGCGGCTGTTTGGCGAAGTCGTTGCCGGCATTGAGGTACGGCAAGGCCGGCTCGCAGGGCGGGTGTGCCGGGCTCCAGGCGAAATGCTCGCTCAGGTAGGCATGCAGGGCCGGACGCCGACAGGCGTAGCTCGGATCAAGCAGGAAGTACTCCATGTTGACCGCGACGAACTCCTTCGGACTGCTCAACTCGTAGCTGTCCGGGGTGCGCACGTCCTGGTGGTTGTCCTGTTCGCGCTCGCCGCGCCGGCCAACGTACTGCGGCCAGCCGGCGAGATCGAGAAAACGCGGGTCGTCACTGAGGGTGAAGCGGCGGTCCGGCTGGCCGCGGCACTCGTCGCGCAGGCCGACCTGGCCCTGGCTGGCGTACTGGCGCTTGCACTGGACGATCAGGCGGCGCTGGTCCGCCGGCCACAGGCGGGCGCGATCGTAGAGATGGGTGACTTCATGGAGGACCGTGGCCAGCAGCTCTTCGCGCACGGTGCCATGGGGACGACCGGTGTTCTGCGTGGCGGCGCTGCCGTCGGCCAGGCTCGGCAGCAGGCGGCGGTTGAGCTGCAGGGTCGAGACCAGCGAGGCCTGGCCATAGGCGTCTTCCGGCATGCTGGCGCTCCAGCTGACCACCACGGTGCGGTCGAGCCGGGTCTTGAAGCTCGGAGGAAGCTTGTGCAGGGCTTCATCGAGCAGCGCTTGGCTGGCCTGGCGCTGCGCCGCGGTCAGGCCGTCGTCCTGCAAGCGCAGTTGCAGGTCGGCCAGGGCGGGCAGGCTGAGCAGCGCGAGTGCGCCACCCAGCAGCCAGGCGCGCAAGGGTTTCACAGGGCGAGAATGGCTTCGGCCAGTACCTGGTCGCTGGCCTGGCGTGCTTCCGGAACGCGCTGGCGCAGGGTGTCGAAGGCGGCTTCCAGTTGCGCGCCACGGATGTCGCCGTTGCTGGCGACGAAGCTGGCGGCGTCGTCACGGGCCTCGCGGACGACTTTCGAGTCGCGGATCGAGGTGGTGGTGTCGGATGTGAAATCGATCGACCGGCCGAAGGCGCGGACGATGATGTTGCTGGTGGCCACCAGGGTGTGTGCCTGAGCCACATCGGCCAGCAGCAGGAAGCCGAGGGTGGCGGCGATCAGCGGGTTACGCATGGAACTTCTCCGGGGGGAAACAGGTGTGCTCATTGGACGAGAATTGCGTGCGCCAGTTCAAGGTCGCCGGCATGAAGTTCGGGGTTTTCCTGGCGTAGCCGTCGCATGACCGATTCCAGCCGTGCGCCACGTACCTGGCCGTCGCTGGCGACGAAGGCGGCCGCGTCGTCGCGGGCGACGCGCACCCACTTGCGGTCGAACGGCGCGCTGGTCACCTGGCTGGTGGCGTAGCCGCTGATGACGGTGGTGGCGGTGGTCATGTCGAAGGCCAGGGCCGTCCCGGGCCCGAGCAGTGCAAACAGCAGTAGCAGATAACGCATGGGGAAACAGTTGCCTTGCCAACAGGACGGTCAAGGCTATCCCAATGCATCAGCCCGGGCCAGAGCGGCTGGCCCGGCTGTTTTGCATCCTGTTGCCAGGGGCGGGGCCCTTCACTCAGAGGGCGAGGATGGCCTGGGCCAGTTGCGCATCGCTTGCCTGCAGGGTCGGCAGTTGCTGGCGAATGTGGGCGAAGGCGCTTTCCAGCTTCACCCCGCGGATGTCGCCGTTGCTGGCGACGAAGCTGGCGGCGTCGTCACGGGCGGCGCGCACGACCTTGTCGTCACGGAATGACGAGGTCACATCCGACGTGGCGTCGGTGGAGGCGGCCACCGCACCGACCACGGCATCGGTGGTGACAACGAAACTGGTGGCCTGGGCGGACGAGGCCAGGGCCAGCAACAGGGCAGCGCCAAGCAGGCGGGAACGGGTCATGGTGGATCTCCAGGAGTGGGACTCATCAGGTCATGTGAAAAAAGCGTAACACGTAACAAGCGAAACAGCCTTTGGTTCAACTGTTTTGGTTGATATTTATGATTGATAAACTGTACTGGTCAGCTGGCTGAGCCGCTCTATTCCGCGCCTTCCAGAACGAAAAAACCCGTCGCAGTCACCTGCGACGGGTTTTTCGGAATTCGGTGCCGGCCGCAGCCGGCGGGCCTTGCATCAACGCCAGAAAGGCTTGCTCAGCTCTTCGTAGCGTTGTGCTTCGCTGATACCGGCGTCAGCCAGCAGGCGGGCATCCAGGCGAGCCAGTTGATGGCGGCTGGAGATGCGGCGCTGCCACAGGACCAGATTGGCCAGCAGGCGCAGAGGCAGGGAAGCCTTGGATTGTTCAACGTTGCTTTCGAAAACCAGGTCGGAACTGAGGGTACGTTCCATGATGTCGTCCTTCCGCTTATGGCGGCATTGGCTAGTGATTTAACTGATGCCAATGATCCTCCTCTCTCGTCCATAACAGTAGGTACAGTTCAACAGCATTGTAATGGTCCAGTTAACTGTTTATTGGCACTGTTGCACTCGAAAAACGCAGAACTGTACTGGTGTGCGCAGTATTGGTGCATTTTTGCTGGCGAGGGGTGGGTGAAGGCGGGAAATGGCGGGATTATTAGCGGTACAGTAGAACAGTTTTTGTCAGATCACTTCGAAAACTGTTCAGCCGATGCGCGTTGCACGTCATCGACTGAACTGTTGTCTTCGATCAGCCCGCCAGCATGCGCCCGGTTTCTTCCAGGTTTTCATGCCACGCTAGTGCTTCACGCAGGATATGCGGGGTATGCCCGCCCCGCTCGCAGGCGCGGGTGAAGTAGTCATTCAGTGCGTCGCGGTAGTCCGGGTGCACGCAGTTGTCGATGATCACCCGCGCGCGCTCGCGCGGTGCCAGGCCACGCAGGTCGGCCAGGCCCTGTTCGGTGACGAGGATGTCGACGTCATGCTCGGTGTGGTCGACATGGCTGACCATCGGCACCACGCTGGAGATCGCGCCGCCCTTGGCGATCGACTTGGTGACGAAGATGGCCAGGTGGGCGTTGCGGGCGAAGTCGCCGGAGCCGCCGATGCCGTTCATCATCCGCGTGCCGCAGACGTGGGTGGAGTTGACGTTGCCGTACAGGTCGAACTCCAGCGCCGTGTTGATGCCGATGATGCCCAGGCGGCGAACCACTTCAGGGTGGTTGGAGATTTCCTGCGGGCGCAGGACCAGCTTGTCCTTGTAGCGTTCCAGGTTGCCGAACACGTCGGCATTGCGCCGGCTCGACAGGGTGATCGAACTGCCCGAGGCGAAGCCCAGCTTGCCGGCGTCGATCAGGTCGAAGGTCGAGTCCTGCAGCACTTCGGAGTACATGGTCAGGTCTTCGAACGGCGATTCGATCAGGCCGCACATCACCGCGTTGGCGATGCTGCCGATGCCGGCCTGCAGCGGGCCGAGCTTGTTGGTCATGCGCCCTGCCGCCACTTCCTGCTTGAAGAAGTTGATCAGGTGGTTGGCGATGCCCTGGGTTTCGTCATCCGGTGGCAGCACGGTGGACGGTGAGTCGGCCTGCTCGGTGATGACGATGCCGACGATCTTCGCCGGGTCGATCGGGATCGCGGTGCTGCCGATGCGGTCGTCGACCTTGACCAGCGGGATCGGCGTGCGGGTCGGGCGGTAGGTCGGGATATAGATGTCGTGCAGGCCTTCGAGGTTGGCGTTGTGCGCCATGTTGATCTCGATGATCACCTGCTTGGCGAAGATCGCGAAGCTGGCCGAGTTGCCCACGGAGGTGGTCGGCACGATGTGTCCCTGTTCGGTGATCGCCACCGCTTCGATGACCGCGATGTCCGGCAGCTTGAGCTGCGCGTTGCGCAGTTGCTCGACGGTTTCCGACAGGTGCTGGTCGATGAACATCACCTTGCCGTCGTTGATGGCCTTGCGCAGGGTGCTGTCCACCTGGAACGGCATGCGCCGGGCCAGCACGCCGGCCTCGGTGAGCTGCTTGTCGAGGTCGTTGCCCAGGCTGGCGCCGGTCATCAGGCTGATCTGCAGCGGCGACTGCTTGGCCCGCTCGGCCAGTGCGTGGGGAACGGCCTTGGCTTCACCGGCACGGGTGAAACCGCTCATGCCGACGGTCATGCCGTCCTGGATCAGGCTGGCGGCTTCTTCCGCGCTCATGACTTTATTGTGCAGCGAGGACAAGCGAATACGATCACGGTACATGGATTGTTATCTCGGGCTACTGAAGCTAGGAGCGCAGTCTACTGATTGCGCAATGATTCGGCGCCCGACCAAGGTCGTAGGCGAAGCCCGGAAATAGAGCCTTCCGTCGGCAGGACGGGAACGAAAAAGCCCCAGCCGATGCCGCGCTGGGGCTTTTTGTCACAGTGCCATCAAGGGCTTATTCCACGGCCTTGACCATGTCCTCGATGACCTTCTTGGCGTCGCCGAAGACCATCATGGTCTTGTCGAGGTAGAACAGTTCGTTGTCCAGGCCGGCATAGCCGCTGGCCATCGAGCGCTTGTTGACGATGATGGTCTTGGCCTTGAAGGCCTCGAGGATCGGCATGCCGGCGATCGGCGATTTCGGATCGTTCTTCGCCGCCGGGTTGACCACGTCGTTGGCGCCGAGTACCAGGACCACGTCGGCCTGGCCGAACTCGGAGTTGATGTCCTCCATCTCGAACACCTGGTCATACGGCACTTCGGCTTCGGCCAGCAGTACGTTCATGTGCCCGGGCATGCGCCCCGCCACCGGGTGGATCGCGTATTTCACGGTGACCCCGGCGTGGGTCAGCTTCTCGGTCAGTTCCTTCAGCGCGTGCTGCGCCCGGGCCACCGCCAGGCCGTAGCCGGGAACGATGATCACGGTGTCGGCGTTGCTCAGCAGGAAGGTGGCGTCGTCGGCGGAGCCGGACTTCACCGGACGCTGTTCCTTCGAACCGGTCGCCGCGCCGGCATCGGTATCGCCACCGAAACCGCCGAGGATCACATTGAAGAAGGAACGGTTCATCGCCTTGCACATGATGTACGAGAGGATCGCACCGGACGAACCCACCAGGGAGCCCGCGATGATCAGCATCGAGTTGTTCAGCGAGAAGCCGATGCCGGCCGCCGCCCAGCCCGAGTAGCTGTTGAGCATCGACACCACCACCGGCATGTCGGCGCCGCCGATCGGGATGATGATCAGCACGCCCATGACGAAGGCCAGGGCCAGCATCACCGCGAAGGCGCTGTAGTTGCCGGTGAAGGTGAACACCAGGCCGAGGCCGATGGTGGCCAGGCCCAGCACCAGGTTGAGCTTGTGCTGGCCGGCGAACTGCACCGGGGCACCCTGGAACAGGCGGAACTTGTACTTGCCCGAGAGCTTGCCGAAGGCGATCACCGAACCGGAGAAGGTGATCGCACCGATGGCCGCGCCGAGGAACAGCTCCAGGCGGTTGCCGGTGGGGATCGGGTCGCTGATGCTGCTGACGATGCCCAGGGACTGCGGCTCGACCACCGCGGCGATGGCGATGAACACCGCCGCCAGGCCGATCATGCTGTGCATGAACGCCACCAGCTCCGGCATCTTGGTCATTTCCACGCGCTTGGCCATGATCGCCCCGGCGCTGCCGCCGATCAGCAGGCCGACGATCACGTAGGCGATGCCGTCGGTGGCCAGCTCGGCACCGAGCTTGTAGATCAGGCCCACGGTGGTGAACACCGCCAGGGCCATGCCGAGCATGCCGAACAGGTTGCCGCGGCGGGAGGTGGTCGGGTGCGACAGGCCTTTCAGGGCCTGGATGAAGCAGACCGACGCCACCAGGTAGAGAAGCGTTACCAGGTTCATGCTCATGTTTACTTCTGCCCCTCAGCCTTCGCGGCTTTCTTCTTGAACATCTCCAGCATGCGCCGGGTGACGAGGAATCCACCGAACACGTTCACCGCCGCCAGGGCGACCGCGAGGGTGCCCATGACCTTGCCCAGCGGGGTGACGGTCAGGGCCGCGGCGAGCATGGCACCGACGATGACGATGGCGGAAATGGCGTTGGTCACCGCCATCAGGGGGGTGTGCAGCGCAGGCGTGACGTTCCAGACCACGTGATAACCGACGTAGATCGCCAGCACGAAGATGATCAGGTTGTAGACGCCGTGGGAAATCAGCATGTCTTCCATTACGGGCTCCTTATCCGTTCTTGCGGATGACCTGGCCGTCGCGGCACATCAGGCACGCGGCGACGATGTCGTCTTCGAGGTTGATGGTCAGGGCGCCGTCCTTGTCGAACAGCAGCTTCATGAAGTCCAGCAGGTTGCGTGCATACAGCGCCGAGGCATCGGCGCCGACCTGGGCCGGCAGGTTGGTCGGGCCGACGATGGTCACGCCGTTCTCGACCACGACCTGGTCGGCCACGGTCAGCGGGCAGTTGCCGCCCTGGGCCGCGGCGAGGTCGATGACCACCGAGCCGGGCTTCATCTGCGCCACGGTTTCCGCGCTGAGCAGGGTCGGGGCCTTGCGGCCGGGGATCAGTGCAGTGGTGATGACGATATCGGCCTGTTTCGCGCGTTCGTGCACGGCCTGGGCCTGGCGCTGCATCCAGCTGGCCGGCATGGGCCTGGCATAGCCGCCGACGCCCACGGCGCAGTCGCGCTCCTCATCGGTTTCGTATGGCACATCGATGAACTTGGCCCCGAGGGACTCGATCTGCTCCTTCACCGCCGGACGCACGTCCGACGCCTCGATCACCGCACCCAGGCGCTTGGCCGTGGCGATGGCCTGCAGGCCGGCCACGCCGGCACCGAGGATCAGCACGCGGGCGGCTTTCACCGTACCGGCGGCGGTCATCAGCATCGGCATGAAGCGTGGATAGTGGTGAGCGGCAAGCAACACGGCCTTGTAACCGGCGATGTTGGCCTGCGAGGACAGCACGTCCAGGCTCTGTGCCCGGGAGGTGCGCGGCGCCGCTTCGAGGGCGAACGCGGTGATGCCGCATTCGGCCATCCTGGCGATGAGTTCGTTGTTGAACGGGTTGAGCATGCCGGCGAGCACGGTACCGCGCTTGATCTGGCCCAGTTCGCTGTCGTTGGGCGCCACAACCTTCAATACCAGCTGCGCGCCAAACGCATCGGCGGCGCTTCCAAGTACGGCGCCGGCTGCTTCATAGGCACTGTCCGGGATGCTGGCGTTGATGCCGGCTCCGCGTTGCACAGTGACCTGATGACCCTGGCCCACCAGTTTCTTGATGGTTTCGGGAGTGGCAGCGACCCGTGTTTCGCCCGTCTGCGTTTCGAGAGGAACACCAATGTGCACGTCATTTCTCCTGCGTGATCTTTTGTTGTTGAACCAGCGCACTGCGGATGGTGCGTCTGGGCGGCCGATCAGCACGATCCCGCCTGAAACCAGACGGGGCGCGGCATTTTGCAAGCGATCTTTAGTCGTATCAATGGGTTCTGATTGGAAACTACAAACAAACTACAAGTCACCCTGTGACCGCATGTCGCACCGAAACGACTACAGCCCGTCAAATACGGGCTTTAGCGACATTAAGATAAAAATTAAAAATTTTCTGACAATTTTCGTGGATGAGACGAAAAAGGTCGCTTTCAGGCGGGGAAACCCCTGTAAACAATGGGGTTTGCCGGGGTTTTCGGGGTGAGCGAAACAGTTGTCGCAAACGCGACATTTACGTATATCTGTAGGTGTTGAAAATAATTGACTACTAAGTCAATAGGCCTGCTTCATCCTTGTGGGCCGCGGCATAGCGCTGTGCCTCGCTGACCAGCCAATCACGAAAAGCACGCAATGAAGCCGATTCCACCTTCCGCTCGGGGATCATCAGGTAATACGCCTTGATGCTCGACAGGGCCTGAGGGTTGGCAATGACCAGGCGCCCCTCCTCCAGCTCGCGCTGGATCAGGAACGGCGGAATCAGCGCGATGCCCATCTCGTGCATGGCCGCCTGGGCCAGCATCGAGAATAGTTCATAGCGCGGGCCTGTCATGTCGCGGGCGACATTCATGTCCAGGCTGTCGAACCACTGGCGCCAGGCGTAGGGCCGGGTGGTCTGTTGCAGCAGCGGGAGCCGGGCGATGGCCTGCGGGTCGAGTGCCGTGTGCTTGCCCAGCAAGGCCGGGCTGCACACCGGCACGGGATTTTCGCCCATCAGCCGGTGGGACTGGGTGCCGGACCAGTCGGCATCGCCGAAGTAGATGGCCGCGTCGAAGTGGGTGTCGGCAAACAGGAACGGGCGCGTGCGGTTGGTCAGGTTGACCGTGACTTCCGGGTGGCGCTGCTGGAAGTCCTTCAGGCGTGGCACCAGCCATTGGGTGCCGAAGGTCGGGACCACGGCCAGTTCGATCACGTTGGCGCCCTGCTGGCCCATTACCGACAGGGTGTCGCGTTCCACCGCATCCAGTTGCGTCGCCACCCGGCGGCTGTAGGACAGCCCGGCTTCGGTGAGCTTCACTCCGCGCCGCGAACGGCGGAACAGCTCGACGTTGAGGAACTCTTCCAGGCCGCCGATCTGTCGACAGACCGCGCCCTGGGTCAGGGACAGTTCCTGGGCGGCCTTGGTAAAGCTCTCGTGACGGGCGGCGGCCTCGAAGCAGACCAGGGCCGTGGTGCTGGGGATCTTGCGTCGCATATACGTCAACCTCACTAATCAGCCTTGGAAAAGGCCTGCTGGCCCATCACGAAGTGATAAATTATCACAAGACTATGCGCAATCCTCGTTTGTCGCCCTGCCCGTTCGGGCCTAGGATCAATGCACGACAAAAACATCCCCTTTCCCCTTCGAGGATTCGCCCATGGCCGGTAAAGCAAGCTTCAACTGGATCGATCCGCTGCTGCTCGATCAGCAGCTCACTGAAGAAGAGCGCATGGTGCGTGACAGCGCTTTCCAGTTCGCCCAGGACAAGCTGGCCCCGCGCGTGCTGGAGGCCTTCCGTCATGAGCAGACCGATCCTGCGATCTTCCGAGAAATGGGCGAGGTGGGCCTGCTCGGCGCGACCATTCCCGAGCAGTACGGCGGCAGCGGCCTCAACTATGTGTGCTATGGCCTGATCGCCCGGGAAGTGGAACGCATCGACTCCGGCTACCGCTCGATGATGAGCGTGCAGTCCTCGCTGGTGATGGTGCCGATCAATGAGTTCGGTACTGAAGCGCAGAAGCAGAAATACCTGCCGAAACTGGCCAGTGGCGAGTGGATCGGCTGCTTCGGCCTGACCGAGCCGAACCACGGCTCCGATCCGGGTTCGATGATCACCCGTGCCCGCAAGGTCGACGGCGGCTATCGCCTGAGCGGCAGCAAGATGTGGATCACCAACAGCCCGATCGCCGACGTGTTCGTGGTCTGGGCCAAGGACGATGCCGGCGATATCCGCGGTTTCGTGCTGGAGAAAGGCTGGCAGGGCCTGAGCGCGCCAGCGATCCACGGCAAGGTCGGCCTGCGGGCGTCGATCACCGGCGAGATCGTCATGGACAACGTGTTCGTCCCGGAAGAGAACGCCTTCCCCGATGTGCGTGGCCTGAAAGGTCCGTTCACCTGTCTGAACTCGGCGCGCTACGGCATTTCCTGGGGCGCGCTGGGTGCAGCCGAGGCCTGCTGGCATACCGCGCGGCAATACACCCTGGATCGTCAGCAGTTCGGTCGCCCGCTGGCGGCCAATCAGTTGATCCAGAAGAAGCTGGCCGACATGCAGACCGAAATCACCCTGGGCCTGCAGGGCTGCCTGCGCCTGGGCCGGATGAAGGACGAAGGCACCGCCGCGGTGGAGATCACTTCGATCATGAAGCGCAACTCCTGCGGCAAGGCCCTGGACATCGCGCGCATGGCGCGGGACATGCTGGGGGGGAATGGCATCTCCGACGAGTTCGGCGTGGCCCGTCATCTGGTCAACCTCGAAGTGGTCAACACCTACGAGGGTACGCATGACGTGCACGCGCTGATCCTCGGGCGCGCGCAGACCGGCATCCAGGCCTTCTATTAATAAGGAGCAGTCCATGGGCGCGCTTTCTCATCTGCGGGTCCTGGATCTGTCGCGGGTACTGGCCGGGCCATGGTCCGGCCAGATCCTCGCGGATCTGGGGGCGGAGGTCATCAAGGTCGAGCGGCCAGGCAGCGGGGACGACACGCGTGCCTGGGGACCGCCCTTCCTCAAGGATGCCAATGGCGAGAACACCAGCGAGGCGGCTTACTATCTGTCGGCCAACCGCAACAAGCGCTCGGTGACCATCGACTTCACCCAGGCCGAGGGGCAGCGCCTGGTGCGCGAGCTGGCGGCGAAGTCCGATGTGGTCATCGAGAACTTCAAGGTCGGCGGGCTGGCGGCCTATGGGCTGGACTATGCAAGCCTGCGTGAGATCAATCCGAACCTGATCTACTGCTCCATTACCGGCTTCGGTCAGACCGGGCCCTACGCCAAGCGCGCCGGCTATGACTTCATGATCCAGGGGCTGGGCGGGCTGATGAGCCTGACCGGGCGTCCCGAAGGTGATGAAGGCGCGGGGCCGGTGAAGGTGGGAGTGGCGTTGACCGACATTCTGACCGGGCTGTATTCCACCGTGGCGATCCTGGCCGCCCTCGCCCATCGCGATCAGCAGGGTGGCGGGCAGCACATCGACATGGCGCTGCTGGATGTGCAGGTAGCCTGCCTGGCCAACCAGGCGATGAACTACCTCACTACTGGCACTGCGCCGCGTCGGCTGGGCAATGCCCATCCGAACATCGTGCCTTATCAGGACTTTCCTACCGCGGATGGGGATTTCATTCTTACCGTGGGCAATGACGGGCAGTTCCGCAAGTTCGCCGAGGTGGCGGGTCAGCCGCAGTGGGCGGACGATCCACGCTTCGCCACCAACAAGCTGCGGGTGGCCAACCGTGCCGAACTGATTCCCCTGATTCGCCAGGCTACGGTGTTCAAGACCACGGCCGAATGGGTCAGCCAACTGGAGCAGGCGGGGGTACCGTGCGGGCCGATCAACGACCTGGCGCAGATGTTTGCCGACCCGCAGGTGCAGGCGCGCGGGCTGGCGATCGACATCCCTCATCCGCTGGCGGGTAGCGTGCCGCAGGTGGCCAGTCCGATCCGCTTGTCCGGGACGCCGGTGGAGTACCGCAATGCGCCACCGCTGCTGGGCGAGCACACCGAGCAGATCCTCGGTGACGTGCTGGGCCTGGCGGCAGTGGATATCCAGCGCCTGCGTGATGCCGGGGTGCTTTGACGGAGCGCTTCTCTATATAGAGGGAAAAACGGGGCGTCAGGACTGATTTGAATCAATTTCAAATTAGTGCTTGACGCCCCGTTTTATCTCTCTATAATTCGCCCCACTTCCGGCGCAGTCGAAACGGAAAACTCCTTGATAATCAACGAGTTAACGGTTTCAGGTAGTATCGGAAGTGCTTCGGTCGTAAACGAAGGCGGTTGAAAA